>Ga0182741_1000950_pt1 | contig 40704 bp, 36 predicted proteins | sample eDN5th37CBELigOP_FD_128874 | JGI IMG/M metagenome (GOLD analysis project Ga0182741, IMG submission 128874) | Enriched Organic Plus compost microbial communities from Emeryville, California, USA - eDNA 5th pass 37_C BE-Lig OP (version 2) (version 2) ... | reverse complement strand
TTCTGCAGCGATGCCGCTACGAAGCAGTCGCGCTTATGACCACTCACCGAGACCTTCTTGAGCTCTTCGCGGAACGCCTCGCCCGCGAGGGCACGCTATCTTTCTGTTCAGTTGACGCCGGCGGCAGCGGCATCCCTCCTCCTTGCGCGAAGTTCGCTACTAGCCTTCATTGTCAAAGTAGCGGATCACGCTGGTCACACCCACGCCCAGCGCTCGCGCGACGACCTCGGGTCGTTCACCACTTTCGGCTAACGCCCTAGCAAACGAGTGACGAAGGCACATCGGTCCATAGAGTACCGGAACGCCCAACGCCGCCCCCCATCGACGGAACGCAACCTGTACCGTCCGCGGTTTCAGACGATCCCCGCCGACAGTGACAAACAATGGATCGTGCGCTGCCAAATCGAACGGAACATGCGCCAGGTAGCTTCGGATCAACTCGTTAGCGGTCGATGACACCGAAACAACGCGAGGCCTGAGGTGGGTGGACGAAACGATAATCAATCCACCCTGGCTTAGAATGTGCCCGCGATCTATCGAAACCACTTCCGCTGTGGTCAATCCTGCAGACGCTTGAGTAAGGAAGATGGCTAAGTTTCGCAGCTCTACCCACGAGCACGATTGCTGCGCGGCTGCATTAGTCGCTGCGTTGAGGGCTTCCATCGTCTCAGGCGGAAACGGCTGACGCGGTGAGCGAACGATCATAGGAAGTGTCGCGGTCAGCAGGCCTCGGCAACTGACCCCTGCCTCCCCTTCTAGAAACCGTGCAAGTCCACGAACCGCTGCGAACCGACGCAATATGGTCGGGATCGACACGGGCTTCTCCCGCCAAGCCGCCACGATCTCGTTTACCCGCGCCTGATCGAGGATCAAAAGATCGTTCGTCGTACAACGGCGACCTATTACTGCCGTCAGCGTCCGTTCTACGTCGCGAAGATCACGCTCGTAGCAATCGATGGTACGCCACGATCGTCTCTTCTGCTTCAAAGCGGCAATCCATCGACTACACTCAGGTTCGAAGGGCCGCGCGTCCATATCGTCACCACGCCGTCCGTTGACGAGAACGCGTGCGAGATCTACAATATTCAATCATTCTAATCCGTGCAGTTATAGCTCCGGAAGAATGCCTTTCGCCTCAGAGTGGCCGTTGCCAAGCGCCGTTGGGGCACAGCTGCTCCCATGGAGGCAGTGCATCCAACGCGTCGCATCTTATGAACCCGGTTTTTGCTCGGGTAACGATGCGGAGTGATTGTTGGCAGTAGCGCGCTACCACATCCGCATCGCAAGCGGACGTTTACGAACGGCACCAATCATCGCGTCCAATCGTCTCGAACCAAACACTGGTTCGTGCGCCTGTTGATAGTGCCTTCCAGTCGACGCTCACGAGCGTCGAGGCAGGAATGAAATGCCAATGTCCGACGCTCGCGACACGTGGGAAGATCAAGAATGCGCCCCCCAGTTCAAAGATGACTGGCGCGAAATCGCCCCTGGATCGAGCGTCTTCTTCCGCAATCTGCGCGCGCGTCGCCCACTGGTTCTTAAGGGCCGCCGCAGAGGCAAAGTTGGGGCCTTCTACAGCTGGAAGAACCGAGCGCATGTATTTCACCAATGTGCCGGCGAAGAGCGATGCGCGCGTGTCCTCGAACTTCTCCCGACTGTCCACGCATTCGTTGGTCGACCGGAAGAGATCAAGTTCAAGCGTTCTGACACGGGTCGGCTGCAGCGATATACACCCAGTTTCATCGTGGAGTACGGCGACGATACCGTCCGAATCCAATACTGCCGCCTCGACACGGTCCGACCCGAGAGGCCCACGGCTCTCAACGATAAACGCGGGTGGCAGCGCTGGAACGCGGCGGAGGCGAACCGCGCAACCTTTCGGCAAGTCGCGACGGCATACAGCCGGGCTGGACTGACCTGGAACCTCATTACAGACGAAGATCTCGTGGCCGCCGCGGATCCGGATACGGTTGATGAGATCATAGCAAATGGTGGGCGACCAATGACGCCCACGCAGCGAACCCGTTTGGTCGAATATCTTCGTCAATCGCCTCACGGGGTCCCGCTCCAGGCGTGTGAAGATCTGATCGGTGACAGTGATTTCCCGAGGGGGACCATTCTCGCTCAGATCCCAAACCGCCTCATCTCGATTGATCTCAAACTGCCAATTGGGCCATCCACGCTCGTGCGTCCCACCGACAAAGCGCTCGGGCGCTCCCGCATAGGAGAAAGCCATGCGCCCTAGCCTCGATGCTCTGCTGATCGACGCCATTCATCCGGGCGAGATCGTCTTCATCGACGACACACCTCATCGGTTTCTAAAGCGGACCAATAACTCTGACTATGTGTTCTTCCTTCCCCAAACCGACGAGGTCGTCTGTTACGACACGACGAAGCTGGTGACCCTCCAGGCTGAACAGCGCTACTACCGTCCCGGCACTGACCGTCCAGCCTTTCCCACTGAGAAGTCCAACGCGGGCCACGAGATGGCAGCCGCAATCCATAAACGGGCATTTCTTTCGTTTCGTCCAAACGCGCGCGAAAGGGCCCGAGCGAGGTGGCGTTACGTATCGCGCTTTCTCAATGAGATGCGCCTCGCGGAGGCCGAAGGCAAGACATTCGCCAGATCGCACGAAAACGCCTTACGGGTTATTGACGCCGTTGATCAAGAGATCGATGACGAAAACGCCGCTGAGAGTGATCCTTCACGCCACATCCAAAAGCCGCGATGTCGATCCGCGCGTTCGCTACTTCGGTGGCTCTCACGCGTGAACGAACTGCAAGTGGACGAGGTGGCGCTCGTTCATGTGAATGCCGCTCGTCCTCATCGACGTCGTGTCCCACGAGAGGCACTCGAGATCCTCGCATCTCAGATCCGAAGCATGGTATCAATTTCGCCGAAGTTGGGGCCTTCGAAGATCTACGCCAAAACGAAAGCGGCTATCAGGACCTACAATCTCGAGCACAATGCGCAAATCCCTGCGCCAAGCCTCTCTACCGTACAGCGAGAGTATCGCCGATATGATGCGTGGCGCCGCTTGGCCGCCGCTCGCGGACGCCAGGTTGCTGATACCGAGTATGGGACGCTTGGAAAACTACAACGTCCGCAACGAATTCTCGATCTGGTCGAGATCGATCACCACCAATTTGACTTGCACGGCATTTTTGGCAGCACCCCGTTAGGTAATGCAATGTCGGCGGTCGGTCTTGATCGCTTTTGGGTGTGTATGGCTCTCGACGTCCATTCGAACTATCCACTTGGCTTCTCAATAAGCTTCGAACCAGGCGGGCTACTTCCGGCCTTAACGTGCATCGACCATGCCATTCGGCCAAAGCGCTATGTCCGCCAACGCTGGCCGGACATCGACGGGGAGCTACTCGGCTTCGGCAAGCCTGTCCGCTTGCGCTATGATAATGCCAAGGAGTTTGTTGGTGTTCAGCTCCAGGCGGCCCTTGCCCGCCTTGGCATCGGCTTTGAATTGGCAGCACCGGGCGTGCCCCAAAGCAAGCCGTACGTTGAACGATTCTTCGGAACAATCGAGCGCGATTTCGTTCACTGGTTACCTGGCGCGACCGGGTCCGGGCCGCACGAACGAGGCGACCGCAAACCGCTAAAGGATGCCAGGATTCCCTGGGACGATTTTGTGTACCTGTTCCACAAGTACCTCATCGAAGTTTATGCGCGCCGACCTCAGCAGGGCCTCGACGGTGATACTCCGGAACAACGGTGGCTTCGAGGCGCGACAAGCGCGACCCATCGGCCCCGTGAACTCTCGCCTGCTGAAAGCGCGAAGCTCAATTTCGTTGCCAGTATTGAGCTGGACGTAAAGGCGGGAAAGACCGGGTTCACGTGGCGGGGGTTGACCTACAACTCCCGGGACCTTCAGCAGCTCCGCCGATATTCCGGCGTCTCAGGTCGGACCACTCGGGGCACGCCTTTGAAGGCGCGGATCCCGCTCGCGGACATCAGCAGAGCATACGTCTCGCATTCCGGCTGTTCCTCCGTGGGTCCGGGATCCACAGACGAACTGGAGGTACCCTGCACCAATCCTCACGTAAAGAACCGCACTGTCTGGCAACACGAAGCTGTAAGGAAATACATAAAGAAGAAGGGCATGAAAGATGGGCTTTACGCATATGAGGCCGGCTTCAATCGGTTGTTCCGCGCAGCTTTGAGCTACATGGGTGTCAGCGCACCCGGCGCGGAGCCCATTAAGGGACGTCTTACCAACGGCTTTGCCCCGCGCTTTGCCGGAGGCTTTGCAGAGACACCCTGGAAGCCTGCAACCCTCCGCACTCAAGAGCTGATCGGGAGTGCCCCACTTCCGGATGCTTCGGAAGCCAAGGCTCACCACGCTGACGCTGTCGTGATCGTTGAGGATGCTCCCAGTGTATCGCCTCTCGAACACGAACACTTTGTCATCGCAAAGCCGCGGGTGTCGACCGCAAAAACGAAGTCAACGGCTCGATCAAAGAAACGCAGAGTTACAAACAGTAGGCGCCCCCAACGGCGCTCTGCTCTATCGAAAGCGGATTAAGCGCCGCATCGTCGTTAACCACGGAGAGGACGACGTGAGTCAGAACTATACGATCAAACCTATCGTGGCATACCTGCGCCAGATCGCTGATATCTATGTCAGCCATGCAGGCACTGATGCGGCCTTTCGAGCGTTGAACCATTCATTTGAATGCGGACGCCGGCTTGGTGAAACCTCGACCGGTTACATACTCGGCCATCCGCGTTGCGGAAAAACAGAAACAATCAAGCGGTTCATCTTGGAGAAGACCGGCATTGATCCGGACTTGGCGCGGGGCATTCGGTCGCAAGATCCCGATGGAGCTGGCAGTGTGGCCCACGCTCTCCCCGCGCGCCTCTTCGAAGGAAACGGTGTAAGGATCGTTTATGCTGATATGACGAACGGCGTGACGCCAAGGCTCGCATCACAACAGATACTTGAACAGGTGTTCGGCTACTTGAAAGCCAGGAGCGTGACGGAGGCAACTGCATCAGTCGAGCTCATTCGTCACTTGGTGGATCACAAGATCGATATGCTCATCATGGATGAGGCGCAGCAGCTGTTTCGTGGGCATGGCGCCAGCGGGAGAGAGAAGCTCGCGAGCTGGCTTCTATCGCTGGAAAACTCCGCTGCCTCCAGCATGGTTGTGGTGGGGTCGCCTAGTTTGCGCGAATTTCTTGATAACGACCCCGCCGCGAACCTGCGCAAGGGATTCGTGGGGGAGCTCGAACCGTTCATGTTTACAACCGACGATGAAGTTCTTCGCTTCTACAACTTCTTAAAGGCTTTTGTGTCCGCGTTGCCGATGCCAATCAGGGGCCTTCAGCTCGGTAATGGAAAAATTCCGACAAAACATTTGGAAGCCATCTATTTCGCAACTAGAGGCCGTCCTGGTTCGTTGGCAAAACTCTTTGAAGAGGCCACGTACATGGCATTTGACCGCAACAACGGTCATGCGCCCTCTTCGTATGTTATGAGCGACCTCGAGCTCGCATTTGATGCCAGCGTTTTGACGGACACGCAGATGAAGAGAGTGAATCCGTTCCGTGACCCGCGAGAAAAGGTTAAGGCCGTTCTTTCGGAGGAATCATTGTCGTCGGCCGCGATGCAATCTCGACGGACTCGTCGCCGGACATTTGCATGACAAGTCGATCACCTCGACCTTGGATTAGGTCAACGGCGCTCAATCCTGGCGAATGCGTCGAATCGTTAGTGTTGCGTCTTGCACCCCTCGGCTGCGTCACCGCGCCTGAGTTGTTGAAACTAGGGCTCGGCCTCGATAGCCGGGCCCTACCGATGGTGACTCGATCTCGGGAGGCGCTAAGCCGGTTGGCAACGATCGGCAGCTTCGACATTGATGAGCTCATATCCGCGTCCTGGAAGGCCACCGACCGGAGTGTAACAGTCGGCTTGCGTGAAATTCCGCTGGAATGGCTCGTCGCTGATCGCCGACGCACTGCACCCGGGATCTTAGCTAGAGATCGTGACGGAGCATGGATCCGATCGCTGTGGCAAGTAAGCGCTCTTCCATGCGACCCAGTTTCGGGAGAGTGCTTGATCGACACATGCGCGTGTGGATCCCCGATGTTCTGGTCCAATGCCAAAACGGTGTGGGGTTGTCAGTTCTGTGGTGCTGACGTTCGGAAGCGCATACCGACTTTTGTTCCAGACGACCTTCACCAGCTCGTCAAAGAGTTCTCTACCCTTTTTCAGTCTCAACGCGTCGTCACCTTGCCGCCTCCCTTCAATGGCGTTCAGGATCGAACACTCTTTGCCGCTATGAGTTGGCTTGGAACGATGGTGAAGGATGAAAACGGCATTCCACACGCGCATCATGCCGTTCATGGATACCAGCTCCTGAAGGAGTGGCCGGGCTCGTTCGACCGCTGGGTGCACGACCGGTTGTCACGGTCGCGGGTCACCGGGCAGTCTGGTGCAATCGCCGCCATCGAAGCAAGCATTCATCGCAGCGATGAGCGCGCACTGAAAGATATTCTTTTGGCCCGGCTCCGCGTGACGATAGGCGCGTCAATTGCCGTTCAACAGTCAAGATAGTACGTACCATCTCTTAGGTGCTGTACGCCTCTTAAGTCCCAATTCCCCGTCGGGCAATACTGACGCTCGGCATCGAGGCACTCTCGGTCGATCGGGACCTGCGCGCCAATGCCTACCTGCCCTTCGGCGATCGTCTGCAGTCGCTCGGCTTCATCACCCCTGCCCGCCGAGCTCGCCAACGGCACGATCGAGGTGGCCGTTCCGGGCACCAGCGAGCTGAACGGCTTCGATGCCGAGGTTGGCTGGCGCCTGCCGCTGTTGCCAATCGAGAGCCACGCCCAGATCCGCGCCTATGCCGGCGGTTTCTGGTTCGACGGCGCGGGACTGATCTACGACATCTACGGTCCCCGCGGACGCATCGAAGTGTCCTTCGACGAGCCGCTCGGCCTCGCCGGGGCCCGCTTCACCCTCGGCGCCGAGGCGCAGCACGACCAGGTCCGCGGCGCCCAGAACTATGCCATGGCCCTGCTGCGCCTGCCCTTGCAGGCGCCCGACCAAGCGTCGCGCCGCCGCTGACCCCACAGGAACGGCGTATGACCAAACGGGTCGTGCGCGACGTCGATGTCGTCGCGCGGCGCCAGCACCATGCCTCGCCGGCGGCGATACCGATCGCGCAGGAGATCGTCAGGCGCATCGGCGGAGCGCCCGCCGCGGCGGCTAGCGGTTGACCAGCCAGAGGACCAGCGACAGGACGACGCTGAGCAGGAGCCCGGTGGCAAGCGGCGCGTAAAAGGTGAAGTTGTCGCGCGCGATGACGATGTCGCCCGGCAGGCGGCCAAGCCCAAGCCGCGTCAGCCACGGCCAGAGCAGGCCCGCGGCGACCAAGAGGAGACCGACGACGATCAGAGTCCGTGACATGATGGACGCACCTCGGACGGGTCGTCAGACGTACTGGGTCGCCCCACGGGCGTCCCGATCACGGCGGACGCAGTCGCAGGCACCGCTTCGCCTCCTCGACCCGCTCGATCCCCAGAATTCCAGCTGGCTGCGGGCGTCCTCGAGGATCTCGTCGAAGTCCTCTGCGGGCCGGCAGCATAAGGCGCGTCGCCTTCGGCATGCGCTGCACGCGGCGCAGATCCCTGCGGGCTTGATCCTCGACCTCGACCTCGGCGATCTCCGCTGCATTGCCCCTGTGTTTGGTCATAATTCTGGCATAAACCAGCAGCCTTCAATGAAATCAACAGCTTGGATGAGCGCCAATGCCGTCGAGCAACATCGAACGTGCCAGAATCAAAGACGCAGTGCCAAAATCCCTGACCAAAGGAGCCTAAAAAGCGCTGTCGCCTCAGTACTCGTTGGCGGGCTTCCGTGTCAGAATCACTGACCAATCACAGCGGTCGTTGCGAAACGCAATTGATTCTGACACAAGCGCGCATGGAATTTGGCACAGATGCCACCGGCCGCGCCGGCGACTCGAAGCGAGTTTCCTTCGATCATTCAACAAGCTCAAGGCGCCGGTTCAGGCGTCCGTTAAGCCGGATCTGCGTTCTATGCATCCTCCGGTGAATCAGAGATCCCGCATCACCGACTTCTCGTTCGACGACTGGAATTCCTGGCTGCTGGTCCGGCAGCGGCGACCCTCGAAGACAAACCGAATCCTATGTCGGCGCCGGCCGCCGGTACGTGGCCTGGCTGGCCGAGCGCGGTCTCCGTCCGGCCGCCGTCACACCGGGCACGCTGTCCGCGTTCTTCGCGGAGCTCATTGAGGCCGGGTTCGCCAGCGTTAGATTTCAAGTACTGATCAATCCCGCGCGCGAATGGCACGCGCTCAGATCACTGAGCCCACGTCGAATGCTCTCACTGACCAGCCTGGCGCCAACAACGGCAACACCTGCTTCGGTGCAGAATCTCCCTTCATCCCGCTGTCCACCCGCCGTCGATCACCATGGAAGTTCCCGTCATCATCCCGGACGCATCAGACGCCAGGAACACGACTGCCCCCATCAGGTCCTCCACCTGGCCGAGGCGCCCGAGCTTGATCTTGGTCATCACGTGGCGGCGGTAGTCGGGATCGCGCAGCGACTGCGCGGCCAACGCCGTCTCGATGAAAGTCGGCGCGATCGTATTGATGCGCACGCGGTGGCGAGCGAGCTCAATCGCGAGCGCCCGCGTCATCCCCTCGATTGCCCATTTTGACGCGCAGTAGACGCCGCGCAAGGCACCTCCCACATGTCCCATCTGGGAGGAGATCTGGATGATCGAACCCGCAAGCTCCGACTCAACCATCCGCGCCGCGACGGCCTGCGTCGCGAAGAACGCCGCGCGGACATTGAGATCCATGATGGTGTCGTAGTCATCTTCCGTGACATCAAGAAACATCCGTGGCCGATTGCACCCCGCGGCGTTGACGAAGATGTCAAATGGCGCACGTTCGGCTACCGCGATGCGCACCGCGTTCGCGTCGAGTATGTCGAGCGGCAATGCTTCCGCCCGGCCAGGGCCGATCGCGTCGACGACGGCCGCGAGGTCGCCAGCCGATCGCGCCACCAGAGTCACATGCGCGCCCGCCTCGACAAGCGCCGCCGCGCTGGCCAGGCCGATGCCGCGGCTCGCGCCCGTCACCAGCGCGCGGCGGCCATCCAGCCGGAAGGACGGCGTCGCCGGCAAAGATACTGTCATTCAGCAACGCCCGCATAGGGCACGTTACGCCCGCCATAGCGACGCACGCGAATATTGGCCTGCTCCCCGTGACCGGCGAAGCCCTCCAGCGCGCAAAGGCGCGAGCAATATTCCCCGATCATCGCCGAGGCCGCGTCGCTCTCTACCCGCTGATAGGTACAGGTCTTCAGAAACTTGCCGACCCAGAGTCCGCCCGTATAGCGCGCAGCCTTGCGCGTCGGAAGCGTGTGGTTGGTGCCGATTACCTTGTCGCCGAAGGCGACGTTAGTGCGCGGCCCGAGGAACAATGCCCCGTAATTGGTCATTCTCTCCAGAAAGAAATTCGGGTCGCGCGTCATGACCTGAACATGCTCGGAGGCGATTCGGTCGGCTTCCGCAACCATCTCCTCGTAGCTTTCGCAAACGACGACCTCGCCGAAATTTTCCCATGCCTTCCGTGCGATCTCCGCGGTGGGCAAAATCTCAAGCATGCGCTCAACCTCGGCCATCGTGTGGCGGGCGAGCTTTTCCGAATTGGTGAGTAGGACAGCCGGCGAATCCGGACCGTGCTCAGCTTGGCCGAGCAGGTCTGTGGCGCAGAGCTCGCCGTCGACCGTTTCATCGGCGATCACCAGCGTTTCGGTCGGACCAGCGAACAAATCGATGCCCACCTGCCCGTACAGCTGGCGTTTCGCTTCGGCCACATAGGCATTGCCGGGCCCCACCAACATATCCACTGCCTGGATCGTCTCGGTCCCGAGAGCCATCGCTGCCACCGCCTGGACCCCGCCGAGGCAGTAGATCTCGTCGGCTCCGGCGAGGTGTTGGGCGGCGACGATCGCGCTAGCCGGCTTGCCCTTGTAGGGCGGGGCCGCCGTGGCGACACGCGGAACGCCCGCTACCTTGGCCGTAATCACCGACATATGCGCCGAAGCAAGTAGCGGATACTTCCCGCCGGGCACGTAACAGCCGACCGCGTTTACTGGCAGGTTCTTGTGGCCGAGGAAAACGCCGGGAAGCGTCTCCACTTCGATGTCCTTGAGCGCGGCACGTTGGTGTTCAGCGAAGTTGCGCACCTGCTGTTGCGCGAAGCGGATGTCATCGAGATCGCGTTGACTCAGGTCAGAAAGGCACTGTCTGATCTCGGCGTCGGTCAGGCGAAAATCCGTACGGTCCCACCCGTCGAACTTGACTGACAAGGCTCGCACCGCGGCGTCCCCACGCGCGCGGACGTCGTTCAGGATCGCCTCCACCGTGTCACGCACGGTCCGATCCTGCGCCGCCGTCTCCGACACCCCTCGCCTCTTCAACCAAACCGCCATCGAAGTCGCTCCATCGAATTGCCCCGGCAAACCGTCGTCCGGCGGCGACGCCATCATCGTGGTCGACATGCGGATCGGATGGCTGGCCGTGATGACGGCGTGTTTGGGGCCGGCAATCCTTGTTGCGCTAAAGTGAACCCGGAAGTGATGACCTCTCCAGCAGATCTCAGCTCGCAGGCGCCTGCGCGCCAGCGCACATTACCTTGAGCTCAGCGATCGCTTGGTGCAGAAGTGTGGGGACGCTCCGGCCGCGCCGGTGCTGATCAAACATCTCGAACTCAACCGGACCACAATAGCCCGCCTCGACGAGATGACGCAGCCACGCCGCGAGATCCATGCCGCCCGAGAGCGGCAGATCGCGTTCCGGCTTGCGCTCGGCCGAAGGCTCGAACCAATTGCAGACTTGAACGACGGCCAAGTGCGGATGGACGCATTGCGGCAGGCGCCAAAGATCCGGGTCCCAGGCCGAGTGGAAGGTGTCAACGACAAGATCCGTTGCCTGAAGCGGGCGCACCATCTCCAGGGCCTGGCCGATGGAATTGACGCAACCCTTGTTGGTGAGATCGACGGGATGAACGGGCTCGAGAGCAAGACGCACCCCTGCGAGACACGCTTCCGCGTCTAGGAGCGCCAGTTGCTCCGCCACGCGGCGCCGTGCTTCTTCCAGCGTCAGCCCTGACTCCGAAATGCCGCCCGTGATGACCACAAGCCGCTGGGCGCCGATCCGAACCGCAGCCTCGAGCAGGCGCCGGTTCTGATCCGCTTGGCGCCGCGCGGCGACCGCGTCAGGGTGGAGGAAATAGCCAGCGCTGTTCAGCGTCGACACGAACAGCCCGTGGTCCGCCGCGATCCGTGCCAGTCCCTGCGGACCACGCTGGTCCAGGGCCGCTACGGTGAAGGCGATACCGTCAGCCCCGGCCTCGGCCGCATGTCCGGAAAAGACCTCCGGCGTCATGTCCGGAGGCGCCAGGTAGTAGTTCGCAGCGAAACGCATCGGCGGCTCAAGCGGCAGCGTCCGCGCCGTAGTAGTGCGCGGCGAATTCCGGCGTGATGTATCCGTTGCGCAGATCATAGGCGACCAGCTCGCGGGAGCGCTGGCGCGGATCGCCATAGCCCCCGCCCCCCGCAGACTGGACCCAAACGACCGTTCCAGCCGGAAGTGGTATATACGGCGTCTTGCTGCTTAGCACGCGTTCCTTGTCCGTCCCGGGATTGAGCACATAGCGCGCACTGGCGCCCGGCTGGCCGCCGAACAGACCCTGCGGCTGCGAAGCGTGGCGATCCGCGCAAATACAGATCTCCGCCTCGGTGAGAACCGTGAACACCCTGCAGAAGCCGTTTCCGCCGCGATAGGTTCCGGGTCCGCCCGTGTCCGGCAGGATCTCGACTCGCTCGTAACGGATAGGGTTCTCCATCTCACTCGCCTCGACCGGGATGTGGCCCGCATTGCCCGCGCCATAGCGGATTGCATTAAGCCCATCCTTGGTCGCGCGTGCGCCATAGGCGCCGGAGGAGAGTTCAAGTGACATGAAGTATGGCTTCTTGGCTTCTGGACGCGGGTCGCGGCCGCCGACGGCGACAGTGCCAGTCGATCCGGAACCGCTGGCGAGCACACGATCCGGCGCTGCGTCGGCAAGGGCGCGCATCACAGTGTCGAGCACGCGATAGGCGACCTCTCCGAAGCCGACAATGGAGGCCGGCGCTTGCGCATCGCAAACACTGCCTGGCCGGGTGATCACCTCCACCGGGCGGTAGCTGCCCGCATTCGGCGGGTTCTCCGGATCCGTGATCGCCTTGATCGCATATTGCACGCCGGAAATGGCCGACGCGCGCGAGCAGTTCATACCGCCCCTGGACTGGTCGGACGAGCCGGACAGATCCACGACGATGTCGGAACCGGACACCGTCACCTTGGCATCGATCCATTGCGGTTCGCTGCCGATCCCGTCGCCATCAAGGCAATCTCGCGCGTGGTAGACGCCGTCGCAAAACGTGGCGATGCGCGCCCGCGTCATCGATTCAGAGCGCGCAAGAATCTCCGCCATGGCCTCCCTCACCACAGATAGGCCGTACCGTGAGATAAGTTCGCGGAAACGGCGCTCTCCTGCGAAGCATGAGGCGTATTGCGCGCGCATGTCGCCGTGCGCGACCACAGAGTTGCGCACGTTCCGGACCACCATGTCGACGATCGGCTTCTGCAGCACGTCTTCGACGAACAACTTGACCGGCGGGATCACGAGTCCTTCCTGGAACAGCTCACGTGTGGCTGGCGAATAGCTGCCCGGACCCATACCGCCGATATCCGCCCAGTGCCCGCGGTTGCAGAGAAAACCGTACAGCGTTCCCTCCCAGAACAGGGGCCGCGCGATGAGAACGTCCGGCAGATGGGTGCCGCCCAGAAATGGATCGTTCGTCATCAGTACGTCGCCCGGACGCAGCGTGTCGCGGCCGACGCCATCGATGAGGTTCTGCAACTGAAACGGCATCGTCGTTACGTGGATCGGGAACCCGTTCGGATCCTGGGCGACGATCTGCCCGTCCCCGTCCATCAAGCAGCAGGACAGATCGCCCTGCTCCTTCCAAAGCTGAGTGTAGGCGGTACGCATCGTCATCAGCTTCATTTCCGAAGCGATGCTGATGAGCCCGTTCTGGATGACAGCAAGAGTGAAAGGATCGATGGCCATAATGCGACCTGAAATCAGGAGAGTGTGACGACGAGATTGCCGAATCCGTCGACCTCGATAGAGGCTTCCGGCGGCACGATGGTGGATGATGACAGTTCCTGGATGATCGCCGGTCCCGCCAAACGTGTGCCTATGGCAAGATCCGCGCGCTGCCAGACAGGCGTCGCCACCACGCCGTTGTTAGGGAACCAGGCGGGCCGTGAGCCGCTCGGTTCGCCTGTGGCGCCTTTCGCAGCGGAGGGGCGCGGTGGCTTCGGAACCCGTCCGATCGCGCGGAGCCGTACATTCACCACTTCGACCGGCTCTCCGGGAACGCTGTAGGTGTACAGCGCCTCGTGCCTGCGGTGAAACTCGGCCACATAGGCGGCGAGATCCAACTGACTGGCCGCGCCGTCTGAAAGCTGCACGTTTATCTCCGTCGATTGACCCATGTAGCGCAGGTCCAAGCTCGGCAACATGACGCGCGATTCGGGCGGCACCCCCTCCATGTTGAGGTCCCTCGTCGCCTGTTCGATCAGGCCCGCTAGGCAGCTCTCCAATTGTCCGCGGCTCACGCCGTCGGCGGGCTGGATCAGCGACGCTGTGTAGTCATGGGTGAAGTCGGCCAGCGCGATCCCGCCGGCGGAGAACAGGCCTGGATCGTTCGGCACGATGATGCGCCGCAATCCCAGCTCCCGGGCAATGCCGTAGGCGTGGATCGGCCCGCCGCCGCCGAACGCGACCAGATCGAATCCGCGCGGATCGACGCCCCGCTGGACCGTGATGTAGCGAATGGCCTCTGCCATCTGATTGGCAGCGACCTTCCACACCCCCGCGGCCGCTTCCACGGGATCGATCCCAAGAGGCTTCGACACCGCGGTCTCGAGCGCTGCCAGCGCCTTATCGGGGTACAGCGCGACGGTGCCTCCCGCGAACGAGTCCGGATCAAGATAACCGAGCACGACGTTAACGTCCGTCAGCGTCAGCGCCGTCCCGCCGCGGCCGTAGCAAGCTGGTCCCGGATCGGACGAGGCGCTATCCGGTCCCACGCTGAGCCGACCCACTTCGTCCAGTCGGACGATGCTGCCGCCTCCGGCGCCAACCGTATGGACGTCCAGCATCGGCGTGACGATCGGAAAATGACCGATCTCGCGGGAACCGGTCGTTTCGGTGGCACCGCCACGGAGCATACAGACGTCTAGGCTCGTCCCGCCCATATCGATAGTGATGAGGTCCTTGTAGTCGGATTCCTCGGCGAGCCGCGCAGCGCCAACGACCGCACCAGCCGGACCAGACAAGAACAGCGTCGTCGGCCGGCGCACCACGATCTCGGGTTTCGCGACGCCCCCATTGGATTGGAAAATATACAGTGGGCTATCGACCCCTTCCGTACCCAGCGCGTACTGAAGTCGCTCGACATATTGTCGGATCACCGGCGCCACGAACGCCGCGAAGGCGGTCGTGGACGTACGCGGAAACTCGCGGAACTCCGGCTGGACATCGCTCGACAGCACGATCTCCACGCCCGGGAGTGCATCGCGCAACCGCGCCCCGACTTGTCGCTCTTGCGACGGATCGAGGAAGGAAAACAGGAGCACGACGGCAACCGCTTCAACGTTCGCCGTCCTCAGTTGCGCCGCGATGGCATCCACCTCTTCTGGAGAAACCGCACGCAGTTCCCTTCCGCGCGCGTCTAGACGGCAGTCGATCTCGAACCTCAGATGCCGTGGCACCAGAGGGAGTGGCTTATCCTCCTGCACCCGATAAATGAGTTCAGGCGGGCGGCTGAACCGGCCGATCTCGAGAATGTCGCGGAATCCCTTGTTTGTCACCAGAGCGGTCTTCGCACCTTTGCGCTCGAGCACTGCGTTGGTCGCGATCGTGGTGCCGTGGCCAATCAGGTTAACCTCATCGGCCCTCACTCCCGCCTTCTCCAGCAGCGCCTGCACCCCGCGAGCCACGGTCTCTGCCTTCCGGCCCGGCTCGTTCAGAACCTTGGCGACCTTGCCCTCTCCGCTGATTTCGTTGATCAACACGATATCCGTGAACGTTCCGCCCACGTCGATGCCAATGCGGTACATGCGCCCGTTCTCTTCGGAATTCCTGGAATGGGAACGCGGTGCGCCGGGCCGGTGAGGAGCCGTAGGCGCGCCGCGCGAGCCGTGTCGGTCAGGCGCTCTTGACCCGCGCCCAGACTTCGACCCACTGCGAGATGTTCGGCGGGAAGCGCAACGGATAATGCGCCGTCGCCCCTTCGAGGATGCCGTAGCCGAGACGCAGCGCCTCCTCCTTGGAGAGCGCCGCGGTGCCCGCCGTCGAGCATGACAAATAGCCTGATGCGGCGGTCAGCTTGCTCGCGTAGTCCTCCGCGAGCATCGCATCGATCGCCGCCAGCGCGATCGCAGGCTTCTTCGCATCCTTCGGAATATACGCGCCGGTCGAGAATGACAGCACGCCCTCCTTGCACCAGGCCGTGGCGACGTTCTTCCCGCTCTTTTCCAGATCGACCCGCACCGGGATCGGGCTGTATGCGCACGCGACCTCTCCGCTCGCGAGAAGGCTCGTGCATTGCGCGAAGCTCGTATAGATCGTGCGGACGTTCTTCTTCTTGGAGATCAGGAAGTCGCCGACTTCCTTGAGCTCCGCCGTCGTCATCGTTTCGGGCTTCTTCTTGCCGAGATAAAGTCCCGCAGCCATCAACATCTGATGCGCCGTATCGAACCAGGCGATCTTTCCGGCATATTTGTCCTCGAAGATCATCCCCCACGTCTTGGTCAGTTCGTCCGTCTCCGGGATTACATCCTTGTTGTAGACGACTGCGTCGAATCCCCAGAAAATCGGGATCATGTAGGTCTTGTCGTTACGGGCAATCACGTCCGGCCGAAACGTCTCAGACAGCTTTGCCAAGTTGGGGATCTTGGCCAAATCGAGCGGAAGAACCTTCTCTTTGCCCTCCCCGCTGCCCAAGATCGGTGTCTTCGAGAATTCGGTCTGGCTGATCATCATGTCGTAGCGGCTCGTACCACCGGGCGACATCAGCCGCGAGACCGAGTCTGTGGTGGACTGGAACGGCGCGTCTGCCACCTTGGCGCCGATCGCCTTTTCCAGGATGCCGCGCAACGGGGCATTCAAGATCGCGTTGGGAACGAGAACATCGATGTTGCCTGCCTGCGCACGTGCCAAGCGCGGCGTCATGGCCACGAACCCGGCACCGCCCGCCAGTTGCAGTAGATTGCGTCGGCTTAACGCCGTGATTCCATCGCGACCGCTATTCATCTCTTCCCTCTCTCTTACGACAGTCCTGGTTCCCTTACGACGCGCTGCGGGAGCGCTCGCCGGTAACGAAAGCGATAAGTGCGATGACGATGGTCGCCGCCATGATCAGCACACCGACCGCAGGCAGGTGCGGAGAATTGCGCTCTATTACTAGCGTCCAGATCAGCACCGGAATGGTCCTGTCGCTGCCGATCACGAACAGCGTTCGCACGAACTCGTCGAACGACAACGTGAACGAGAACAGGAACGTAGCGACGATTCCCGGTCGCATCATCGGCAGAACGACCCTTCGCAACACCAGCGCCGGGCGAGCGCCGAGATCCATCGCTGCCTCCTCGAGAGACCGATCGAACCGGTGCACCCGCGGGTAAAGCGTCAGAAATGCGAAGGGTAGCGCCCAGTTCACGTGCGCGACCAGGACCGTGGTCCAAAGGCCGGGCGACACTTCGGCGTAGCCGAACAGGACCATCAGCACGACGCCGCCCACCACGGCCGGGATGACGATCGGCACCAAGATCATCTGAAGCACGACCCCTTTCAAGGGAAACCGGTACCGGAACCCCAGTGCCAGTCCGAGCGCGAGGACCGTCGCGATGCTCGCCGCCGCCATACCGAGGAGCACGCTGTTGATCGCAGCGTGCAGCACCTCACTGGACGCCACCGCCTCGCGGTAACGAACCAGCCCCAGCCCCTCGATCGGGAAGCCGATGAAATCTGCCGTGTTGAACGACAGCAGGACGATCATCGCGATGGGCGCGTAGAGGAACACGTACACCAGTCCCGCGTAGCCGGTGAGGAGCAGCCGTGGAATCGCCCTCCGTCGCGGCGCCTGCGCACTTTTCGCCACGCGCCGCGTCAATGTCCCGCCCCCATGAACAGCCGCTGCAGACCCCAGCGAAGACCGGCGAGGTAAAGGCAGCCCAGGACGAGCACGACGAGAATGACGGACAGCGCCGCTCCGAGTGCCCAATTGTTCGACGTGAGGAACTGGCTGGCGATGATGTTGCCGAACATGACCGCGGACGGTCCGCCAAGCAGTTGCGGGGTCACGTAGACGCCGCAAGCCAGCAAGAACACCATCGTGCAGCCCGACAACACCCCCGGCATCGATAAGGGTAGTACGACCCGTACGAAGGTTTGCGCCGGTCGCGCCCCCAGATCGTTCGCCGCCTCCACCAGCTTCGGATCTAAGCGATCCAACGACAGATAGATCGGCAGTGTCATGAATAGCATGTAGACGTAGACGAGACCGAGATAGACCGTTCCTTCGTTAAACAGGAACCAGTCGATCGGGGCGTCGACGACGCCGAGCCAGAGCAGAACCTGGTTCACTAACCCCTGCCGACCGAGCATCGGCAACCACACGTAGCTGCGGATCACATAGCTGGTCCAGAACGGCAGGAACACGAGCAGCACCAGGGCGGTCTTCTTTCGCCCCTTGGCCGACGCCAGGAAATAGGCCAACGGATAGGACAGGATAAGCGACAGAACTGTGCTCGCCAGCGCGATCCGCAGAGTCTGAGCGAGCACGCGCATATAGACGTCGTCGCTAAAGATCGTCCGGTAATTGTCGAGGTTCCACTCCATCTCGATGCCGAAAATGGTCGAGCGCCATAATGACATGCAGCCCAGCAGGATCATCGGGACGACGCCGAACAAAACCAGCCACAGCAGCGCCGGAACGATCATCAGCGCCCCGGGCTCGAGGCGGCGCGGCCGCGCCTCCCGGCTTGCATTGATGTTGGCCGCCGTGATGGCGGTCATGACGTGAGCACCCGCGCGTCGGCGCTGTTGAACCCAACGGCGATTGGCTCGCCCACCGCGATGGACGGGGTCACGCCGTTCGTGGCGATATCCGCCGTCATTCGCCGATCATCGCTGTAACCGATGACGAGGCGCACCGCCCCACCGAGAAACATGCGCTCGACCACCCGCCCCTCAATCGTCGTTTCCTTCGCACCCAGGCCGATCCGTTCGAAGCGAACTGCGACGGTCACGTTGCTGCCGCGCTCGACCGGACGCGCGGCATGTGCGACGATCGGCGTGCCGGCGCAGTCCACGGTGACGCGCTGCCCCTCCGCTGCAACGACCTTGCCATCGAACAGGTTCGTATGGCCGACGAACTGCGCCACGAACCGCGATTTCGGCTGCTCGTAGATCTCTTCCGGTGTACCGATCTGGATGATTTCGCCCGCGTTCATGACTGCGATGCGGTCGGACATCGCCATCGCCTCGCTCTGGTCGTGCGTTACGAAGACAAAGGTGTTCCCCAGCGTCCGCTGCAGCCGGCGCAGTTCTTCGTGCATCTGTAGCCGCAACTGCAGGTCGAGCGCGCCGAGCGGCTCGTCGAGCAGCAACACCGACGGCTCGTTCACAATCGCCCGCGCCATGGCGACGCGCTGCCGCTGCCCACCTGAGAGCTGGTCTGGCATCCTTCGCTCGAACCCCTCGAGCCGCACCAGCGCCAGCGCTTCCTTCACTTTTGCCGCGATGTCGCCCTTTGGATGCTTCTGCACACGCAAGCCGAAGGCAACGTTCTCGAACACGTCGAGATGCGGAAACAGCGCCAGCTGCTGAAAGATCATATTCGTCGCGCGCGCATAGGGTGGCAAACCGCCGACGTCCTTGCCGTCAATGCGGATCTCCCCCGCTGTCGGCGCCTCGAATCCGCCAATCATCCGCAAAAGCGTGGTTTTGCCGCAGCCGGACGGCCCCAGCAGCGAGAAAAACTCGCCTTTGCCGATGGTGACAGACACTCCCTTGAGCACTGTCGTTGCGCCGAAGCTCTTCCACACGTCGACGATGCCGACCGCCACCGGTCTGACCAAAGACATGGGATCCGCCGGTGCGGCATGCGAGGGAACGATTCGTGCAGGCGCAGTCACCATCAAGGCCTCCGGAATGGGCCGTTCGACCGCCGTCCAAGCAGCGCCGAACGCATCGTACTGATATCAAGCGCGCCCCACGCCGCCGGCGCCGGCGCGGGGCCCGCACGCACGCGGCTTAGGCAGACCTCACAGTGTTCCAAGCCTCGAGCCACTGATCCATCGCCGCGGGGAACCGCATCGGATGTACCTTGACGCCGCGCTCCTCGATGTCGAGGCCGATCCGCTTGCGATCTTCCGGCGAAAAACCCGCGGCGATCTCCGAGGACGTAGTCGGATAGTTCGTCGTTTCGGCCAGCGTTCGACCGACTTCCGTGTCCAGGAAGGCGTTGACGACGGCGTGGGTCGCCTTGGCGTTGGGGGACTCCTTGGGAATAAAGGCGCTCTGGCTCCAGACCAGCAGCCCATCCTTCGGCCAATTGTTGGTGACGTTCATGCCCTGCTTTTGCAGCGCCGCGCGCATCGGGATCCAGCCGTACAGGGCCCACACCTCCCCCGAGGACAGAAGGCTCACGCCGGTACCGAATGTCGTCCACATCGTTCGGACGTTCTTCTTCTTCTTGATCAGGAATGATGTGACTTCCTTGAGCTCCTGCGCCGACATCGTCACGGGATCCTTGATCCCGAGGTGAAGCGCCGCGGCGAGAATCGTCTGGTGCGCGTCGTCCCGCCAGGCAACCTTGCCGGCATACTTGTCGTCGAACAACACACCCCAGGATTGTGTCAGCTCGTCGTCCGGCGGAATCTTATCGGCATTGTAGATGACGGAATCATAGCCCCACACGACGGGGATCATGTATGTCTTACCGTCCCGCACGACGATGTCGTCCTTGAACAGCTCCATGATCTTCGCTGCATTCGGAATCAATGATAGATCGAAGGCTGCGACATTCTCATCGCCAGCTTTTTCGCCCATGACAGGGCCGCGAACGAAGTTCGTGATGCTGATCATGAGGTCATAGCGAGACGTGCCGCCAGGCGCGAGCAGCTTCGCCAGCGTGTCGGTCGGTGACACGTACGGGGCGTTTTCGACTTTCACGCTAGCCTTCGTCTCGATCAGCGGCCGGACTTGGTCAGGAAGGAATACGCCCGGCATGATCGCAACGACCGGTCTCGCCTGTGCGACCCCGGGACGGAGCCCGCACAGGCCGGATCCGGCAGCCGCCGCAGCGCCAGCGAGGAACGATCGGCGATCAAGGTTCCAGTGCGAAACTGCATTCTTGTCGAGCATGGTCATCCGATCCCCTCCTCGGATTGCGCGTCAATGACTGCGGTTGCGTGCGCGCGCGGATATGGCGAACCCACACAGCGACCCAACCGTGGACACAGCGATGATGATCACCGCCATCGCGGGCAGTTCCGGCGCCAACCGGTCGACGATGGCGCCCCAGAACACCACGGGTACCGTCCGGTCGAACCCGGTGACGAACACGGTCCTGATGAACTCGTCGAACGACAAGCTGAACGAGAACAAGAAGGTCGCGATGACCGCGGGCCGGATAATCGGCAGCACGACGAGCCGCAAGACCTGATGGCGCCGGGCGCCGAGATCCATCGCGGCCTCTTCCAGCGCCTTGTCGAAGCCGCGCAGCCGCGGATACAACGTGAGAAAGGCGAACGGCAGAACCCAGTTCACGTGCGCGACCAGCACCGTGCTGTAAAGTCCGGGCCGAATGCCGAGATACCCAAAGAAGATCAGCAGCACGATGCCGCCGAGGATGCCTGGCAGAACGATGGGCAGGAGGACGAGACCCAGAATGATCTGCTGCCCGGAAAACACTCGGCGGAACGCCATGCTCAAGAGCAGCGCCAGCATCGTCGCAACGGAGGCCGCGACGATGCCCACCGCGAAGCTGTTGCCCAGCGCGGCAAGCAGGTCGGGCCGCGATAGGACAAGCGCATACCATTTGGTGGTAAATCCGATCAGCGGGAATCCCGTCACCTCAGAATCGTTGAACGAGAGCAGCACCACCATCAGCAGCGGCCCATAGAGAACCGCATAGAACACGATGAGATAGATCCCGAGTGCGAGCGTCCAGCCGTTGACGCGCGAACCCGGCCATGTCCGCACCCTGGGCGCCGGTGCCGCCAGCACAGTCATGATCGCCCCCCGACGAACACTTGTTGCAGCCTCACGAAACGCGAGGACACGGCGAGGACGGCGAACACGACCACAATGAGCGCGACCGCGAGGGCGGAGCCGAATGCCCAGTTGTTGTTGGATAGAAACTGCCCGGCAATAATGTTCCCGAACATTACGCCCGACGGGCCGCCCAGCAGTTGCGGCGTCACATAGGCGCCAACCGCGAGCAGAAAGACCATTAACGATCCGGAGATAACGCCGGGCAACGAGAGCGGGAGGATGACTCGGGCGAAGATCTGCAGCGGCCGCGCGCCCAGGTCTCGTGCCGCCTCCAGCAGGGCCGGATCCAACTTTTCCAGGGCGACGTAGATCGGCAACGTCATGAACAGCGTGTAGACGTAGACGAGCCCTAACAGCACCGACCCTTCGTTGTAGAGCAGGATGTCCAGTGGCTGGTCGATCAACCCAGCCGCGAGCAGCGCCTGATTGATGGCACCGTTCCGACCCAGGATCGGAAGCCAGACGAATGTACGAACGACGTAGCTCGTCCAAAACGGCAGAAACAGCAGCAGAACCAATACCGCTTTCTTCCGGCCCTTGAGCTGCGACAGCGCGAGCGCGACCGGGTAGGACACGATCAACGAAATGATCGTCGTCAGGACCGCAATGCGCAGCGTGTTGAGGAGTTGCTGCAGGTAGAGCGGATTGGCGAAGATGCGCCCGTAATTGTCGAATATGAAACCGGGCCGCGTTCCGAAAATGGTGGATTTCCAGAACGACATCGCCACCATGAACCCGATCGGGGCCACGGCAAAAGCCAGTAGCCACACCACGGCAGGAAGCGCCAGGCCCCAAGCGGCCCCTGTTGCCGCCCAACGCCGAGAGACGGGTGTTGGCGCGGCCCGGCTGTTCACGCCGCGACCTCCTTCGCCCGCCGTTGCCGCGCGGTAGCCGTGGCGTCCAGGTCGAGTTCGAGTGTCTGCGGATTGATGATTACGCCATAGTCGATGCCCGCCCTCTCAATCGTGACCCGCCCGTCACGCACGTCTTCGAGGACACGTTCTGGCTCCCGCTCGAAGGGATCGCCATAACCGCCGCCACCTGAGAGCAAGAAGCGGACATGATCCCCGGGCGCCAAGCGTCGGCAAATGCCGTGGTCGACTTCACGACCGTTGATGGTCAGACCATATCCTCGCCCCTTCTCGCCACCTAGGCGGCCAGACACGGGAAACGTACCGTCTTCGGTCCGTCCGGAAAGACGCACCGACGCTTCGACATAGGGCGCGGACGCCGGCCCGCCCGGCAAGATCTCGAACTCAACCACCTGCCCCAAGCCGCCGCGATTGCGTCCGGGACCGGCCGAATCCGTCACCAGCTCTTTGCGCAGATACACCATCCGCGCCTCGTTCTCGGTCACTTCCACCGGGATGTTGCTGGTGTTGTTCGGGAAACAGAGCGTCGCATGCCCGTCCTGCCGCGCCGAGCCGCCGTAGCCCCCGCAGTGCTGCGAAATGGCCATGAACGACCGGCCGTCATTGCGATAGCCGTGCAGATAGATCTCGTTGGCGGGCGCCCCGCCATTCGCTGCGAGAACTCGCTCGGGCAGGATCTTCTCCATCGCGCCGAACACGATCTCTGGGAACAGGTGGGAGATCATTGTTCGGCCCCAGGTTGCCGCTGGGGGCCGGCAATTCACGATCGTCCCCTCCGGCGCAATGATCGTGATCGGGGCCAACCCGCCGTCATTGTTTGGAACGCCGGGATCAAGCGCGAGCTTGATCGGATAGGCCGTATACGAGCGGGTCATATTGTAGCAGCAGTTCACTGCTGCTCCGACCTCACCCGACGACCCGGTATAGTCGATCGTGATCCCGTCGCCCTCCACCCGCATCTCGCAGCGGATGCGGATCTCCTCACTGACGCCCGGAACGCGCGGCAAGACTACATCGTTGCGATAAGCTCCTTGCGGCAACTCGGCGATCCGGCGGCGCAGGCTTCGATCGGTGCGGCCAATGATTTCCTCAGCCAGGTCCTCGAGCCCGTCGAGACCGTATTCGTTCAGCATCACCTGCAGGCGACGCGCACAGACATTGTTGGCGACGATTTGTGCCCGCACGTCCCCGAGTACCTTGTCGGGAACGCGAATGTTCGCGGTGATGAAATCGAAGATCGTCCGGTTCAGCCGCCCCGCCTCACAAAGTTTAAGGACCGGGATCTTCAAACCTTCCTCGAACACGTCTTTCGATTCGAGGGTCGACATTCGTCCACCCATGTCGAGGTGGTGCACGATGCACAGGGCATATCCGATGATCTGTCCGCGATGGAAAACCGGCGCCGCGATCGAGATGTCGATCAGGTGACCGGATGCGATCCAGGGATCGTTAGTGATGATCGCATCTCCATCCGCCAGAGACTCCGGCGGATACTTGCGCAGGAAGTTTCGCATGACCTCCGGCACGATGCCGAGAAACCCGGCCGTCGTCACGGTAGAATGCGCAAGCATCCGGCCTTTGGCGTCGAACAGCGCACAGCAGAAGTCGTGATACTCCTTGACCGACGGCGTGTAGGCGGTGCGGATCAGCCCCGTAGCCGCTTCATCGACGATGGCGATCAGCCGATTCCAAAGGATCTGGATCGTGACGGGGTCGAGTTTGGTCGACATTCCTGCGCGCTCCGGTCAGAGAATGGCGTCTGCGGCCAGGCGTGGCACGGCCGTGTCCTGATCTCGCTGCGGCAGCGCGAGGGCGATGACGAGACTGCCGTTGGCATGAACAGTCAGGACGTCGCCGCGGCCGAGCACGGTCGTCGTCTCGCGTTCCTCGATCAACGCGGGCCCGACGATAGCCTGCCCTTCCGGCAGGCTCGCGCGCTGATAAACGGGCGCCTCTGTCGCGCTGCCATCTGGCTCCACCAGCCGCCGACGCGAGGCCGGCTCCGAGGGCGGACCACCGGCCGGTGCCGGAAATGGCAAGTCCGGTGCGGCCGCGGTGAGGACGACGCGCAAGGTCGCCAGCTCGATCGGATTGTCGTCGTCGATTTTACCGTAGAGTTCGTGATAGGCGCTGACGAAGTCGTCCTTGGCGCGGCCCAGCGCCTCTGCCGTGATTGGCCCGTCGGGGACGGTGATCTCTAGCGCATGGTCTTGCCCGGAGTAGCACAGGTCGATGCTGAGACGGACCACAGGCTGGACGTCCTCAGGCAGGTTGCTGCGTGCCGAGTTGCTCAGCCGTTGAGCCATTTCCTCAAGCTCACTCGGATTGACCGCATCAATCGAACAGCGCACTGCCTGACTGCGCTCGAACGCGACGGGAGCGGCCAACAGACCAAGGGCCGACATCACGCCCGGGAATGGTGGAATGATTACGCGTGGACACCCTAGCTTGCGAGCCATGCCGACCGCATGCACCGGCCCGGCGCCGCCGAAGGCGACCATCGTCAGTTCGGAAGGTGCGTGGCCTTTTTCCGCCACGTACTGACGCGCCGCCGAGGCCATCGTCTCGTTTACGATCTGATGCACGCCCGCGGCGACCTGCTCGATCGACATGCCCGTCTTCGAGGCGAGTTGCTTGTCGATCGCCGCCTCCGCTGCCGCGCGGTCGAGACGCATTTCACCGCCGAGAAAGCTGTTTTCATCGATATAGCCGAGCACGAGGTCCGTATCGGTCACCGTCGGTTCGCTTGCGCCGAGGCCGTAACAGACCGGGCCGGGGGCGGCGCCCGCGCTGTCGGGGCCGACTTGCACCAGCCCGAGAGAGTCGACACGTGCGATCGAGCCGCCACCGGCGCCGATCTCCAACAAGTCATAGACGGGAACGGCGACCGGCAGGCCGCTGCCCGCCTTAAACCGCTTCACGCGGTCTACCTCGAATAGCCGCGACCGTCCTGCCCGACCTTTCTCGACGATACACAGTTTCGCGGTGGTGCCGCCCATGTCGAACGACAGCAGTCGGTCGACCCCCATCGCGCGCCCGATGAAAGACGCAGCTTCAACACCGGCCGCCGGGCCTGACTCAACGAGCTGGATCGGCACCGCCTTAGCGTGCTCAGCCGTAGTCGTTCCACCATTCGAAAGCATGACGAACAGGCGATGCGGATAGCCGCGGTCGGACAGGCCGGCTGACAGGCGGTCGAGATAATTCTCCGTGACACGCTTGACGTAGGCATCGAGAACCACTGTGGACGTGCGCTCGTACTCTTTCGGTTCGGGATGCACTTCGTGCGAGAGCGAAATGACGACGCCCGGCAATTCTTCCGCAAGGATCTCGCCGGTGCGGCGCTCGTGTTCCGGATTGCGATAGCTATGCAGGAACACAACGGCGACAGCCTCGACGCCGGCGGTCCGCAATTGCGCCGCGGCGCGCCGCACGCTCGCCTCGTCGAGCGGAACACGCACGCTCCCATCTGCCAGCACACGTTCGACTACGCCGATCCGCAGCCGTCGCGGCACGATCGGCTCCGGCAGCTGGATGAACATGTCATAGATGTCGTAACGGACCTCACGCTGGATCTCGAGCAGATCGCGGAAGCCCTCCGTGGTGACAAGCCCGGTGCGCGCACCTTTGCGCTCGAGGATCGTATTTGTCACCAGTGTCGTCGCGTGGATGATCGCCGCGGCGTCGCGCGCAAGTCCCGGGCGCGCAGCGTCAAGCTTGTCGATGCCGGCTAGGACCGAGCGCTCCGCAGCGCCGACCGACGTGAGAACCTTTTCGACGCGCACCAAACGGTGAACGTCGTCGACGACGGCAAAATCCGTGAACGTTCCCCCAATGTCGACGCCGACTCGTAGTCCATCCCGCATGCCGTCCCCTCACCGCATTCGTACGGATGTTTCAATCACGTCATCAAAATCGTCATCCAGACGACTGGCGTTGTCAATAGGACATCGCGCGATTGCCAGGCGCTCGAAGCCGCCACGTCCCGGGGTCGAAAAGTAGGCATCATTGCCTGCTTTTTAGGCCTCTAGGTGCACGCCGAGGAGCAAGCGGACCCATCATCTGGCCTGTCCGCATTCGATACTCATCCGACCAACTTTCCGGGTCCGCGATTTATTCATCCGTACCTTTTTGCTTGATATGCTGACGACTGGAATGCAAGGTGGCGCTCCGCTGCTGTTTTTCGCGGGAGAAATCGATGAGTGCATCTGGCGTCTCGGCCGAACTGTCAGCCGAGCTCGCGCGCTACCCGGTGGCAACGCTTTATGAGGCGGCGGGCAAGCGCGGCGACATGGAGCCTGCGATCCGCCCCATTACTCCAGGCGCCCGTCTCGCCGGCCCCGCCTTCACCGTTCGAACTTTTCCCGGCGAAACGCTGGGGGTGCTGATGGCAATCGAGCGCGCACCGGCCGGCTCCGTCCTGGTTGTCGACGCCGGCGGCTCGGAACGTGCCTCGGTCTGGGGCGGCACGTCGGCCCTGGCAGCGCGCGCGCGCGGCATCGCGGGTGTCGTGACCAACGGCTGCGTCCGCGATGCCGATGAGATCGCAGCCATGTCATTCCCGGTCTTCGCCACCGGCGTCTCGCCGCGCGGAACGTTGAAAAATCATCCTGGCTGGATGAACGAGACCATCGCCGTCGGCGGCGTCCCCGTTTCGCCCGGCGACTTTGTCGCTGCCGATGCTGATGGTGTCGTGGTCGTCCCGGCAGCGATCGCTCGCGACGTGTCCGCCCGTGCAGCGGCACAGCGCGAGGCTGAAGAGGCACGCGATGCCCGGATCCTTGCCGGAGAGCCGCTGCTGAGCGTGCTCGGCATTCGCCTTCCAGAGTGAGCGGAAACGATGGGACAGACCATTTCCGAAAAGGTGCTTTCGCGCGTGGTCGGACGGCCCGTCCACGCCGGTGAGATCGTGCATCCGGTGCCGGAGCTCGTCACCGTCCATGATTGGTACGTGGTCAATTTCGATCGCGCGTTGAAGGAGTTTGGCGTCACCCGCCTGTTCGATCCGGACCGGGTCTTGATTTCAACCGATCACGAGCCGGTTGCCGTGTCGCCGCAGTCGGCCGAACGGCAGAAGAAAGTGCGTGAGATCGTCGCCCGGTACGGCATCACGCAGTTCTACGACGTTGGCCGCGGCGGCCTCGGCCATCTTTTCCCGGTCGAGATGGGCATGATCCGCCCAGGCATGTTCGTTGAAGCGTACGACACCCACGTCACCAATTTCGGCGCCGTCGGCGCGTTGGCGATTCCGCTCGTGGTCGAGATCAGCGAGGTACTGGCGCTTGGTTCCGTGTGGCTGCGCGTACCGGAGACGGTGCGCGTCAACCTGCACGGCAGCCTGCCCTCCGGCAGTAGTGTGCGCGACGTTGCGCAGAAGCTCATCGCCGATCTCGGCGATGAGCTGATCGACTACAGCGTCGTCGAATTCGGCGGCCCGGGCCTCGCCGGCATCGACATTGCTGGCCGTCACACGCTCTGCAACACCCCGCTGGAGATCGGCGCCAAGTCGGCGCTAGTCGAACCCGACGCTGTGACGCTCTCCTATCTCGCATCGCGGGTGAAGGACGACATCGGCCTCATCGCCAGCGACACCGATGCGCAGTTCCGAGCGGTCATCGACTACGACTTGGCCACTATCGGCCCGCAGGTCGCGATCCCGCCGACGCCAGACCGCGTCCGCCCCGTCGCCGAAGTCGTTGGCACGCCCATCCAGCACGCTTTCATAGGCTCCTGCGCCTCAGGCAATCTGCCGGATCTCGCCGATGCCGCCCGCATGCTCTCCGGCCGCACCGTCCATCCGAACGTGCGCCTCTACGTGACGCCGGCGACGCAGGAGGTCGCCCGAGAGGCGGCGCGCACGGGCCTGATGGAAATCTTCCTTGCGGCCGGGGCGACCATCACCCAGGCCGGATGCGGCCCCTGCGCTGGCGGCCGCATCGGCGGCATGGCGGACGGCGAGACATCGATCAACACCGGTACGCGCAACGATGTCGGCCGCCTCGGCGGCGCCACCGGCGACATCTATCTCGCGAGCCCGCTGACCGTCGCGGCCTCCGCGGTGAGCGGTGCGATCACCGACCCGCGCACACTCATCATTCCGGAGAGCAAGGCATGAACTGGCGTTTCCGTGGCCGCTGCTGGTTATTCGGTGACAATCTCGGCATCGACGGCGACATCATGCCGTTGCGTTTCGCGCTTGCGCGCGAGACTGATCCGATGGTGCTGCGCGATCACCTCATGGCTGGCATCGATCCTGAGTTTCCCAGCAAGGTCGCTCCTGGCGACATCATTGTCGCGGGTCGCCGGTTCGGGCAGGGCAATCCGCACATCCAGGGCTTCCTCGGCATTCGCGGCCACAGCCTCGGACTGTTGGCAGAGTCAATTCCGCGCGGCAGCTTCCGCAATGCCATCAATGCCGGCGTGCCGTTCCTCGCGCCGTGCGAGGGCATCACGAAACTCTGTCAGACCGGCGACGAGCTGGACGTCGATTTCGAGAACGGCTTGTTCCGGAATGTCACGCAGAACATCGAGCGCAGGTACACGCCGCTCGAGCCTGAGTTGCGCGCAATCATCGCGCTCGGCGGTTGGAAAGAGCACGTACAGAAGCGCCTAGCATCAGCGGCGTGAGCCACCGCGCCTAGGCGGGGCCGTTCTGCCTCAATCGTGCTCGAGGCGCATGTTGAGGCTGAAGCGGTCGGCCGTATAGGTGTTGTAGCCGAACATGACCGGCTTGTCGCTGCGGCCGAAATAAGTGCGCTTGATCCGCAGTGCCGGTGCGCCGGCACGGGCACCGAGCGCCTTGGCAATCTCCCGGTCCATCTCGATCGCCCTCACCTCTTGCTCGATCGCAGAGATGCGCTCGCCGAACACGCGTTCGAGCAGGCTGTAAACCGGCCCCTTGTGATGGCCGAGTTCCGCTTTGATGCCAGCATAGCGTTCGACGATGTAGGTGTCGTTCCAGGCGGTCGGCAACGGGATCGAGTCGTCGATCGGCACTCGGCGCGAAGCGACGTGCAGGAAGCGGTCTCCGACCGCGCAGGGCAGTTCCTGCGCCAGCATGCTGTCGGCAGCGATCATCTGATCACGCACCACCATGAGATGCGTGAAATAGCCGTGGTTTTCGATGTCGCTGAAGGTACGGATGGCCAGCTTGAACTCGCGCTGCACCTGTGCCGAGCGCACGGTAGTGCCCCGTCCCTGGCGGCGGACGACGAGCCCCATAGACTGCAGATAGCGTACCGCCTCGCGGATCGTGTGGCGGCTCACCTGGAAAGTCGCGGTCAGCTCGGTCTCGGTCGGCAGCAGGCTGCCGACGGGATAGGTGCCGTCAGTGATGCGAGAGATCAGCTGGTTCGCTACCTCGCGGTGAAGCGGCAGGCTTCGTTCTGCCGAAGGCTTAGAACCTGCCGGCGCCGCGGCCGGTTCGTTCTGCCTCTTTCGCAATTGCATACCCATCGCCCCGTTGCCCGCTATCCGGCTGACCACACGTCCTTTGTCTAGGGCTTCTCCGATGGACCCGCAATGGTCATTACAATCAGGTATGCGGCGTCGCGATGAACCTCGCGCGGACGCCGTCCTGGGCGACCTCAACGGCGTCAATTCGAACACGCTCGCCACAAATTCATATGGCAGTTTTTTTGGGCGGTCCCGCGGACCTGTTCAGCAACAACTTTAGCTTGACCACGGCAACGCTGGACCACCGACACTCGGGTCGCCCACGTCACAGGTCATTAGCGGATGGTGTCTTGAGTTGCCGACGGCGGGTGCTGCTAGCCGTCACCAAGCGCAGTGGATCGTTCCGGTTCCCGCTTAGCCGCGGCCCCCCTTCCGAACTCGCCGTCGAATTTGGCGCTGAAGGAGGCGCCGTTGGCGAGTTGGACTTCGGCGACCGCCGAGACGAGCGCGAGATCCTCCGGCGGCTTCATGCCGCCGAACGTGAACGCCGTCCCGATGAGGGAGAGGAAGCTGGCGTTTGCGAAGCGATCGTCGCCGCTGTCGTGCGCTCAGGCGGCGCGCCCGCGCAGCTTTATGAGCGTGTCGGAATCGATCGCGAAGCGCGTGTCGACCCAGGCGCCGAGTTCCGTCCGCATGGTGGTGACGTCGCGCCCCTCATAGACGAGCGCGAACTGGGCGCTGCCGGACGAAACCGTCTCGCTGTAATCTGGCAAGCTGGAAGCGAAACCGAACCGTCCACCCTCGCCCCCCGCGTCGGCGCAGGCACGAACCCGGCTAGGCGGCGATGTTGCGTCTAAGTTTATCAGGGAAGGCTGAACAGAGGTGACAAGGCCGCCGCCGCTCCTAGTTCGTTGGCACTCGTCTGTAACCACGGGGCGATCTCGGCCATCCGCTCGTGGGTCATCCGGATCGTCGGACCCGCCACGCTGATCCTGCCAATCGCATGTCCCACAACCCGCTTTCGGATAGCCGTGGCCATGGCGGATGTGCCGACCTCGTAGGCCTCAGTGACGCATGCGTACCCGAGCTTGCGCGTCTGGGCGATCTTCGCGCGGCGGCAGACCGAATGGCGCCTGCGACAGCAACTCGAGAATCCGGAGGGCTCTGACCCGGCTGGACATGTCAGCTCACCGCCTCGGCAAAGATCGGAAGGTCCTGACTGACTTCGGCGATCGCCGTCGCCGCTTCGCGAAGCTCGGGCAGAAGGCGGACCATCACTTCGCTTGTCATGCGAATGACCGGCCCGGCGACACTGACCGTCCCAATCGGGCGCTGCGAGCCGACGCCGAATATGGGGACGGCAGTGGCCGATGTCCCGGCCTCATAGGTCTCGAAGATCTTGGCGTAGCCCAGCGCGCGCGGTCTCGACGAAACCGAGTAGCTCGCGGATCGAACGCGGAGCCTTTGGGCCGTAGCCACGCTCCCCCCTCACTTGTCTCATCAACCCGGCGGGTACGGCTCGACCATAGATCGCACCGGGTTTGTGAATCGTTCGGCGACCGGCTGCCCGGAGCACCAAGGGCGGCAGACGGCCCGCCCGTGTACTCTCGAGAGCAGGCGGCGCGGCCCCCCTTCCCAATCCATCAAGATGGAGCCGCCATCCTCGATACCTCGGCGCACCTCCCCCATACTCCCGTATGATTTCGTGACCGGTGACCCGCCACCAGAATGGGGGTGCGAATGGAGCAAACCCCAGGGGCGGCCGGTCTCCCGAGAGGACCGGACCCGGTCACTCGCATTCGCGCGTCACACGGCGGATACCGTGCGGATCACGAGGGTCCGCCGGAGCGACCAAGATGAGCAGTGGATTCGTCAAGACCAGCGATGGCGCCGAGAGATTCTATAAGAATTGGGCACCCAGGGACGCCCCGATGCTCTTCTTCCTGGCCTACGGCTATCGCGTCGTCGCGCACGATCCCCGCGGTCACGGCCGATTTTCGCAGACCGGCACCGGGCACGCCGCGCAGCCTCGGTCCGGAGGAAGCAGCGGTTGCGCGAGGGGCCGGTTCGTTGCTTGATTGCGGTATGAATAGGGCTGACAATCCCATGACTGACGGCCCGGCAGCGGCCTCGGGGGCATTCCCCGCCGAACCGGTCGTTCTCGTCGTCGAGGACGACCCCTCGATCCGTGACGCGCTGCGCCGGCTTTTTGCGACCGTCGGCAGGACGGTCCTCACCTTCGGTTCGGCTGCCGAACTGCTGGAGAGCAAACTCCCCGACGTCCCGAGCTGCCTCGTCCTCGATATCAGGCTGCCGGGCCGAAGCGGCCTCGACCTGCAATCGGAATTGGCCAGTGCCGGCGTGCGCATTCCTATCGTCTTCATGACGGGTCACGGCGACATCCCGATGACGGTTCGCGCGATGAAGGCGGGCGCGGCGGACTTCCTCACCAAGCCATTCCGGGACCAGGACATGCTCGATGCGGTCGCCGCCGCGATCGAGCAGGACAGCCGGCGGCGTGTCGACGAGCAGGCGGTGCGGCGTCTGCAGGCCCGCTACGACCTGCTCACCCCGCGCGAGCGCGAGGTCATGGCGCTCGCCACCAAAGGGCTGATGAACAAGCAGATCGCCTGGGAGCTCGGCTTGAGCGAGATAACCGTGAAAATCCACCGGGGGCGCCTCATGAAGAAGATGCAAGCGCGTTCGCTGGCCGAGCTGGTCCATATGGCGGATAGTCTCGGCGTGCGCCCGGCCGAGGCGCCGTAAGTCAAACTTTCGTATGACTGGAAACGTGTCCGCGATCGGCGCAGGCAGACGGTAGCGCCCCTATCGAACCTCGGACCGAATCCGCATGGCATTGGATTAGTCGGCTTGCCCCAAGTGTCGCAACGAAGGGCCATTGCGGTCGTCGATGACGACCACTCGGTGCGTCGGGCAACCGCCAAGTTGCTCAGCCTGAATGGACATGAGGTTCACAGCTTCTCGTCCGCCGAGGATTTCCTGCGCTCGGAGGCCCTCGGGCAGGTGGAGTGCCTGGTCTCCGACGTGCGGATGCCCGGAATGGGAGGGCTCGAGCTGCACGACCGCCTGCTCGGGCTCGGGCGCCGCATCCCGGTCATCTTCGTGACGGCCTATCCGCAGGACAGCTACCGCGAGCGCGCTCTCGCAGCTGGCGCCGTCGGGTTCCTCGCCAAGCCCTTCGCGGGCAAACGCTGATCGATCTCATCGAACGAATGTTCAGCGCGTCGGCATGAGCCTGCCGGAGAGGGTCGGCGCGCGACGCGTTTCCGGCGGCGTCCGCTCCGCCGAAAGCCGGGGGGCGCGATCGAAGTCGCCCGATCGGCAGCACTCCCGTCAGGCGGAGGCCCCTTCCCCCGCGACGGGCAGCGTGAACGTGAACCGCGCGCCCCGGGGCGAATTGGCGCCCGCCCATATCCGGCCGCCGTGGGCCTCGATGATGGAGCGGCAGATCGACAGGCCCAGGCCGAGGCCGGTTGACTTGGTCGTGTAGAACGCGTCGAACACCGACTCGCAGACTGCGCCGTCGAGTCCCGGACCGGTATCCTGCACCGAGACTTCGATGCCGCCTTCGGACCGCGAGGTGGCGATACATAACTCGCGTGGCTCGCTCGCTTCGTCCATCGCCTCGATCGCGTTCATCGCGAGGTTGAGCAGGACCTGTTGCAACTGCACCCTATCGCCCTGCACGAGCGGCAAGTCTTCATCGAGGTCGAGCTGGACCGCCACGCCCTGCCGCCTCGCTTCGCCTCGTATCAGCTCGATGATTCCGATGATCGGCTCGTTGATCGCGAGGCTTTCGATGATGACGGGCGCTTTCTTGATGAGGCCGCGGATGCGCGCGATGATCTCACCCGCGCGGTTGCCGTCGTTGACGATGCTCTCCAGCGCGTCTTCGACTTCCGCGAGATCCGGTTCATCGGCCTTGAGCGCGCGCAGCGCGCTCTGGGCGTTTATCACCGAGGCGGTAATGGGCTGGTTCACCTCATGAGCGATCGACGCGGTCAGCTGCCCCAAGGTGGACGTCCTGTTGGCATGGGCGAGCTCGGACTGGACGGCCCGGTAGCGCCGCTCGTTCTCGCGGGCTTCGGCCTCAGCGCGTTTGAGCTCGGTGAGGTCGAGGATGTAGGCCACGCCCTGCTTGGGATTGCCCTCGAACGTGGCGGCGCCGATGAGGACCGGAACCAGGGTGCCGTCCTTGCGAAACACCTCCTTCTCGCGCGCCCGCAGGATCCCGGTGGCCTTGAGCTCTTCCGCCTCGACCCGGGAGGCCTCCCTGCTGCCGGGCGGCGACATCTCAAACCAGTTCAGACCCGCCTCGAGGTCGGCGCGCTCGCGCTGGACCATGCTCAGGAACGCATTGTTCGCGTCGATCAGCCGACCGTCGAGATCCCATATCACGATGCCAATCAAATCCGATTCAACGAGCCGTCGGATCCTCGACTCGCGTTCCTCGATGTCGCTGTAGAGGCGCGCGTTCTCCAGCGAAATCGCCGCCCGGAGCGCGATCAGCTTGAGCACCGCGAACCGCTCGCTCGTGAAGACCCCAGGTGCGAGCCTGTTCTCGAGATACAGCAAACCTATCAGCTTGCTGCGGTTGACGAGGGGGACGCAGAGCAACGAGCGCACCCTGTGCGCATCGAAGAAGGGATCGCCGGAGAACATGTTGCGTTGAAGCGCGTCGTAGATGATCACGCTCTCGCGCGAACGGCTGACGTAGTGCAGCACCGATTCCGGCATGACGACGTCGAGCGTCATTCGGCGGCAGGACCGTACCACGACACCCCCCGGCTCGATAAGAGCCTCGGCGTCGACCCGTGGCGTTGCGCCGTCCATAATCACTAGCACGGCTCTGTCGGCGCCGGCGTGTTCCAAGGCCGTTCGCAGCAGCGTGTCGACGAGGCGGTCGGTGGCCATTTCGCCGGAGATCGCTTGCGAGGCCTTGATCACTGCTGCGAAGTCGAACCTCTCCACCGACGATGTGACCGTGCTCGCGACGTCCAGTGGTGACCCGCGCTCGCGGATCGGCAGCGCCAGAGTATCGAGCTGGGCGACCTTCCCCGCCGCGCCCCAGCGCTCGTAGCAATCGCGCGCCTCGCGCAGGTAGGCACGCGCGATGGTCTCGAACCCGCGGCCGGCATGGAACCGACCGGCGAGTTCGTTGGCGATCGCCTTCTGGTGCAGGAATCCATGCTCGGTGGCGCTGCGGATGGCGCGCTCGTAGAGGTCCATCGCCTCGAGCGGGCGGCCCTCGATCCGGGCGATCTCGGCCTCGACCAGTGCGGCGCGGTCCTCGAAGTTGGCCGGAGCGTTCTGCGCCCAGCGGCGCAGCTGTTCGACGTGTTCCGCCAGCAAACGCCGAAGCGTTACGCGCTCGGCCTCGTCCGCCTCATCGAAACAGGCCGCCCGAGCGAGCGCTGCGTAGAAGTGATACTCGGCGAACTCGATCATGTAGACCGAGGTCCACAGCAAGGCCTGAGCCTTCGAAGCCGCGCCGGCCGCTGCCGCGTAGTCACCGGCGAGGAACCGAGCCTGCAGCTTTCGGACCCAATACCAACATTCCGCGATCGGATGGTGTCCGATGTGTTTCTCGAACGCCTTCTCCGCAAATTCGTCCCCGTCGAGGCGTCCGAAGATCGGAAGCTTCCCGCGCAGGGTCCGGATCAGCTGCAGCTGCGGCGTGATCAGGTCGGCGACAAAGCTGAATTGATGATCGCGAACGTACTGAAGCCTGAACTCGGCCTCGTCCTGGGCTGCCCCGAGTTCTTCCGCCGTAGCGAGGAGCAAAGTGACGAAGTTGGAGCAACAGTAGCTTGCAAAAGTGATATCGCCGAGCTCGTTGGCTTCGGAGAACGCGCGCTCGATCATGGGGCGACCGGCGCTGAAGTGTCGCGACCATGGATTGACGTGAGCCCCGAAGAGCATGTTTGCCCGCACCCGGAAACGTTCGAGCCCCCGCGTCTCCACGAGGTCGAGCCCGAGCTTGGCGAAGCGATACCCCGATTGGTAGTCGCCGAGGTGCGCGCCGAGCACGACCCCGAGCCATACGAAAGCGGAGCACGAGCCCTCGCTGATGCCGTGTGCGAACGTCAGGTTGGCCATCCGGCACACGCAGGCGCACAGCAGGTTGCCGTCGGTCGCGAGGGCTGATGCCGGCGCCAGCTGGAGCAGCACCTCCATCGCCGCCAGCGCTTCGGGATCAGTCATCGCCGCAAGGTCGCGCCAGGCTTCTATCGGCTTGTCGAGGAGGTTACGGCGCAACTCCTCGTACTCGACCCGGACCTCCTCCGTGGAGGGGTGAGCCGACCATCCGATCCCGATACGCCTGAGATACTCCAGCGCGATCTCGATCGCCCTGTCGTTACGTCCCAGGGTGACGAGAATCTCGCCGCGCAGGCGCGTTACGGCAGCCCCTTGCGACGGTGTTTCGGCCTGTCGCTGCAGGACCGAAAGCCGCTGCTCGGCATCGACCGGTCGCCCAGTCACGAACTCACATTCCGCGAGGTGGAAAGTGAGCGCGAAGGCGAGCTCACCCCGCGTCCGCCAGGTGTTGTCGGTTAGGAGCGCCACGCCGGATGCGAAGTAGTTCAGCGCCGACGCATGGGCGGCTGAGGCCTGGGCGCGCAGGCCGGCTGCGAGATTGTGCTCGGCGAGGCTCTCGCGCTCCGCCGGCGAGGTAATCTGCTCGGCGGCGCGGTTCAGCTGGTTGGCGATGTCGAAGACCGTATCGTCGTGACCGGACGCGGGGGCGCGGGCGGCGAGCAGGCGGCCGATCCGCAGGTGCTCCGCTGCGCGCGTCGCCGGGGGGATCGAGGCATAGACAGCCTCCTGCACCCGGTCGTGGCTGAAGCGATATCCTCCCCGGACGGACTCCACGAGATCGAGCGCGCGCGCGACCGCGAGGGCCGCGTCGACCTGCTCGCCGTCTACACCGAGCAGCAGCGAGAGCGTGGCGGTCTGCGCGGCGTTGCCCAGGCAGGCGAGGTTCTGCAACGCGGTCAGTGTGTACGACGGGAGGCGAGCGAGCTTCCCGATCATCATTTCGATTACATTGTCGGTGAAGCGCTGGGCCCGGATGTGCTCGACGTCCCACGACCAGGCTCCCCCCTCGTGATCGAAGACCAGAACGCCCTCTTCCACGAGCAGCGAGAGGAACTGTCTGACAAAGAACGGGTTGCCGTCGGTCTTCTCGCGCACCAGCCCCGCCAGCGGTGCGGCCTCGGCAGCCGAGCAGCATAGCGTGTCCGATATCATTTGCGTGAGGTGTTCGTGCGACAAGGGCAGCAGCGCGATCTCCGTCACCCTCGTGCCGTTCGCCCGAATCTTCTCGCGCTTACGGAGCAGCGGGTGCCCGGGATCCGCCTCGTTGTCGCGGTAGGCGCCGATGAGCAGCAGGTCAGTGCGGTCCGTGTGCGCCAGCAGCTCGCCGACGACGTCGAGCGTCGCCAGGTCGAGCCATTGCAAGTCGTCGAGGAACAGCACGAGCGGGTGCTCGGGCTGCGCGAAGACTCCGATGAACCGCTGGAGGGTCGTGTGGAAGCGGACCTGGGCCTGTTGCAGCGGCAGCTCGGGGACCGGCGGCTGCTCGCCGATGACGAGCTCCAGCTCAGGCACGAGGTCCGTCATCAGCCGCCCGTGGACGCCGAGCGCGTCGCGGAACGCGGCACGCCACTGGCGAAGTTCGGCCTCGCTGCGCGCCATCACGTACCTCACCAGGCCCTCGAGCGCCTGCTCGAGCGTCGCGTAGGGAACGTCGCGCTGGTGTTGGTCGAACTTGCCCGAGGCGAAGAGTGCGCCGGACTGCGAAAGGCCCCTTTGCAGGTCCTCGACCAGCGCCGACTTCCCCACGCCCGCATAGCCCGAGATGAGTACCAGCTCGGCCGCCCCGCCGCGCGTGACGCGTGAGAGGCAGTCGCGAATGGCCGCACTCTCCCGCTCGCGGCCGTAAAGCCTTTCCGGGATCGCCAGCCGGTCGGGCACGTCGCGCGCGCCGGCCGCCAGGGGCGGTATCGTCCGCTTCGCGGTCCAGGCCTCAAGGCACTGGCGCAAGTCGTGCAGCAGGCCCGCAGCCGTCTGGTACCGGTCTTCGGGAACCTTCTCGAGCAGCTTCATGATGATCGCCGAGATCGCCGGCTGGACGCTCGTCTCGCGGTCGTGCGGCACATCCGGCTGCCGCGCGATGTGCGCATGGATCAGCTCCAGCGGGTCGGATGACTCGAACGGCATCGAGCCGGTCGCCATGAGGTAGAGCGTGACCCCGAGCGCGTAGAGATCGCTGCGCGCGTCCACCGAGCGGTTGGTCCGGCCGGTCTGTTCGGGCGCCATGAACGCGACGGTCCCGACGATCGTGTCCGGCGGCGGGGGGGGCTGCCGCCCCAGCGCCAAATTCGAGGCCATCGCGAACCCGGTCAGGCGCACCAGCCCGTCGGGGCAGTCGACCATGATATTGGCGGGCTTGATATCCTTGTGGATCAGTCCCGCGCGATGGACTTTGCCGAGCGCCTCGGCGATGCCCGCTGCGAGCGCCAAGAACCGCCCGGTTTCGAGCGGCGAACCGAGCAGTTGGGCAAGGCACACACCGCCCGGATCGTCGAGCTCCAGCACGAGCGAGCCGCTCCCGCTGATCAGCGCACGGGGCATCAACGCCCAGCTCGGATCGAGCCGGTCGCGCAGCCCGAACTCGCGCACGAGGCGGTCGGCGCCGCCGAGAACCGGATCGGTTGCTACCGGCAGCAGGATTAGCGTCGGCGCGCCGCCCTCGGCGGTGCCCGGCTTGCGCATGAGGGCGACGCCGCTGTCCTCCCTGAGGCGCTGCAACCCGCCCATCGGAAACAGCCGCGTCAATTGCTCCCCATTGGCTGCTTTCGGGCGCCGACCCGCGTCTAGCACGACCGCCCGGACAACCGGCCTCGCGCATCTGGGCGCGTCGTTCACACAGGGTGGCAGGCCGCAGTCTAACGCCTCGCGTGTCATCCGCAACGCATATGGCGCGCGGCGCGAGGTCCCGGCACATGACGCGCACGTGCCTCATCGGCGCTCAGCGGAAATCGCGTCTCGCAAGGGGGTCGCTCGCCGGGAACGTCGCTGCCAGCGCTTCGTCCAGCCACGCCTCTTCGCGCGCGGCCGTCCCGGCGCTCACAGCCATCGGACCGGATGTGCCGCGACCTGCCGCCGAAGCATCCGTCGCCGAATTCGGGGACCGTCCCAGGATCGCGCCCGCCGCGCCCCGCAGGCGCGGCCCGCTCCCCCTCGCATCAACCGGCGCGCCCAACGCATCGCCCCAGTTGCGGAGAGGCGTTCTCATACGAACCTCGGCTCGACAACGCCGCGCAGCGTGACGCGCGTGCCCTCGTGGCTACGGTCGTAGACGCAGGTCGCGCCGAGCCTGCGGCTCATGGCCCGGATGAGATCCGTCCCGAGACCGGCGGACCCGGTAGCCTCCCCGAAGCCGTCGCCTTTGCCGTAGTCCCGCACCTCCAAGATGAACCGGGACGGCTCCGCGAAGAACAGACTGACGTCGATGTCGCCCGGTTCGTCTTGCCGGTAGGCGTGCTTGCACGCGTTCATGACCAGTTCAGACACAAGGATGCCGACGACCGTCGCGAACGCGGGATGGACACGGCGGGACTGGGCATGGACGCTGACCCGCCGTCGGCCGCGGGGGCTGCCGAGGCCGTCCTCCAGTCCCCGGCCGAGCTCCCGCAGGTAGGCCGCGATGTCGACGGCGTCCTCCGCGTGCGAGCGAGACAGCTGGCGATGGATCGCGCCGACGGCGGCGATCCGACGGGCCGCGGCGGTCAGCGCCTCCTGGACCCTGTGGTCAGCTGCCTCGCGCGCCTGCATCGAAAGCAGCGCAATCACGAGCTGTAAGCTGTTCGACACACGGTGGTCGGCTTCCTGGTGCCGGGCCAGCCTGGTGGGGCGGATGGCTGCCGTGTCCGTGGTCGCCGGAAGCGTTTCTGCGTCCATGATGGCTTTCGTCTCCTGGCAAGCATGTTCGCCAGGATCATCCCTTCCGTGAATCATACTCAGGTTTGTGGCTCCGGAGTTCCCGGTTCGACCGCCGTGCAACTTGCCACAGCGCGTCCGACACGCTGTGTTCGGAGGGGGCACGATTGCTATGGACGAACCATAGCCACGTGCTTCCTATCGTCCGGAGCAGACGTTGCTGGCCTCGCTCGTGCGCCGTGAGGATGCTTTCAACCGGCCACGGTACAGCAAAGGCCGTTACACTAACAAACAGCGTCCGGTAGAAGCCGAATGGCGCGGCGTGATGCCCCGCCGTTCTCAGCGCTCTTCGTCCGGCCACGGCGCCACGCAACGGCGATGGGTATAGTCCTGCTCGAGGCTTTGCCGCAGCTCGGCGAGCAGATCGCGATCCCACATACGTGCCTCGTGGTCGCGGACCTGTTCGCATTGATACATTCGCGGTCCGTCCATGTACGCTTCGCCGGTCATCGCGGTTTCGCTGCGGGTATCCGCGTGGCCGCCTCCGCGGCCGTTCCCGTTGGGCTTGCCTTGAGCCATGGCCATTACGGGCGAGCCGGCGGCGAGAACGGCGGCCAGGCTCAGCGAGATCCACGCGGCGCGGACATTGCGCATAATTGCACTCCTTGCGGTCGCACGCTTCCGGAGGAAGCAGCGCGAATATCGCTTGGCGCAGGCAAGAGCGGAATCACACGAGGGTACATCGTGGACATACCTGTGAAGGTACGCGTGATGCAGTTCGCGAGGCGCGGTGCGCGGAGCTGGCGCATGGCACGCGTGAACGTCTCGCGGGTGCTCCCGCCATCCGCGGGTATGATTTCGCGCCGGACCCGCCAATGCCATTGTGACGGCTCGGGTGCGTATCGCCATGCGGCGATCGCGAGCGGCAGCCATCAAACGGCGCCTGCCAACGCAAACCGGCCATGTCCTCCAGCGCGACGATTGACGGGCTGGAGCACGGGGATGCTGCAGG
>Ga0182741_1000947_pt1 | contig 40829 bp, 41 predicted proteins | sample eDN5th37CBELigOP_FD_128874 | JGI IMG/M metagenome (GOLD analysis project Ga0182741, IMG submission 128874) | Enriched Organic Plus compost microbial communities from Emeryville, California, USA - eDNA 5th pass 37_C BE-Lig OP (version 2) (version 2) ... | reverse complement strand
GCTTCTCGCCACGATCCGCGCTTCGGATGGCATCAAGGCGCTGGCGCACATCACTGGCGGCGGTTTTCCGGACAATATTCCGCGCGTCCTGCCGGAAGGTCTTGCCGCCGAAATCGACCTTGCCTCCATTTCCGTTCCGCCGGTCTTCTCCTGGCTTGCCAAAACGGGCGGCGTCGAGCCTAACGAAATGCTGCGCACCTTCAATTGCGGCATCGGCATGATTGCCGTCGTGAAGCCTGAAAAGGCCGAGGAAGTCGTAGCCGCCCTTGCCGCCGAAGGCGAAAAGGTCGTCACGCTTGGCCGGATGGTCAAGCGCGAGAAGGATGGCGTCGTTTACAAGGGCCAGCTCGCGCTATGAGCCGCAAGCGGGTCGTCATCTTCATTTCGGGCGGCGGCTCCAATATGGAGGCGCTGATCCGCGCCGCTGAAACTGCGGATTTTCCAGCCGAAATAGTGGCTGTATTCTCCGACAAGGCGGAAGCTGGGGGCCTTGCCAAGGCGCAAGGCGCAGGCATTGCCACGCAGGTTTTCAAGCGCAAGGATTATGCCTCAAAGGATGCGCATGAAGATGCCATTCTGGAGGCGCTTGCCGCCTTGAAGCCGGATATCATCTGCCTTGCCGGATACATGCGCCTTCTGTCGGGCCGCTTCATTGCTCCCTATGAAGGCCGCATTCTCAATATTCACCCTTCCCTGCTGCCGCTGTTCCCCGGACTGCACACTCATCAGCGGGCCCTCGATGCGGGGATGAAGGTCGCTGGCTGCACCGTTCATCTGGTGACCGAAGGCATGGATGAAGGTCCAATCCTGGCGCAGGCGGCGGTGCCGGTGCGCGCCGGAGATACTGCGGAAACACTTGCAGCGCGTGTCCTCAAGGCCGAACACCAGCTCTATGCTACCGCCCTGCGCAAATTTGCCACCGGACAGGCTGGGATTCAGTCAGATGACCCGGCAGACTGCGTGATTGTTAGCGCCTGACCGCGGCAAATTCATCACACACGAAGTTTTTTGTTAATAAAACTTTAATCTCCCGCAAAAAGCTCTAATTCCCCCTCGTAACGGAACTTGCTTCGGCAAACCCCGTTAAGAGTCGTGATAAACGTCTCTTTCAATATGTTTTTAGAAGAGGACAAGGACATGTCTCTCCGTTTTTCGACTTCCTTCCTTTCCGCAATGGCCGTGGTTTCCGGCATTGCGGTTACGGCTCCAGCGATCGCAGCCGACTTCGTAGCTCCTCCCGCTTCGGGTCGCACCCAGCCGCGTTCGGAAGTCGGTATGCTGTCCTGCGACATCTCCCCGGCGATCGGCGTGATCATCGGCAGCCAGCAGGATGTGGATTGCGTATTCCGGCCTGCCCGCGGTCGCGGCCCGATTGAACATTACACCGGCACCATAACCAAGCTCGGCGTCGATGTCGGTTTCATCAATGGCGGCCGTGTCGCCTGGGCTGTATGGGCCCCAAGCGTTCGTCCGGAAGGCGCACTTCAGGGCCGTTACGTTGGCGCTTCCGCCAATGCAGCCATCGGCGTCGGCTTCGGCACCAATATCCTGACGGGCGGTTCGTGGAAGACGATTTCACTTCAGCCGATTTCGCTTCAGGGCCAGCGCGGCCTTAATGCTGCTGTTGGTGTTTCCAAGCTAAAGCTGCGTTACGCTGGCTGACGAGCCCAAAATCAACAACGCCCGGCGCATATATAGTTTATATATGCGCCGGGCGTTGTTGGATTAATATTTATGGATTTATTTTGCGTATCCAGATTTTGGTATCATGCACCGCCAGCCCGCCATAAGGGGCGGCAGGTTCGGCGCCAACCAGGATGTTGATCCCCTCACCGCGCTCGAATGCCGAGTTCGGGAAAATGCCCTCAGACACGACGACCCCGCGTTTTTGTCCGGCGCGCAGCACGGCATGAAGCACCAGCTCGCCGCGATGATTGCCGATTTCAATCCGCTCGCCATCCTCAATGCCAAGCTCTGCCGCATCGTCGGGATGGATGAGAAGTTCGGGCCGGATTTCCTTGGCAAGCGAGGTCGGCGTTTCAGCAAAGGTCGAGTTCAGGAAATTATGGGCCGGTGAGGTCGTCATGCGGAACGGATGCTCGGCATCCGCCGTTTCGATCACTTCCCAATGGTCCGGAAATTCCGGTATCGACTGATGAGGCCCCTGAAGCCCCATGACTTCCGGCGGCTTGTTGGGCGAAGGGCTTCCAGTCCAGTCGGGGCGGAAGCGGAACTTGCCGTCCGGCCACTTGAAACCATTGATGTAATGCGCTTCTTCGAAAGGCGGCTGCAGATCCACGAACCGCTTTTCCTTCAATTCGTCGAAATGCGGCAGATCGCTATTGGCATTCATATTGTCGATCAGCGTGCGCTCATCCAGATCGAAGCCGGGCAGATGCCCGACGCCAAGCCGTTTGGCCAGTTCGTTGATGACGAAGATGTTCGGGCGCGCATCGGCGAGAGGCTCGATCAGCTTCGGCCCCAGAACCACATGCTGCTGCCCGCCGCCGCGATAGATATCGTCATGCTCAAGAAAGGTCGTCGCAGGCAGGACGACATCGGCCATCTTCGCCGTATCGGTCATGAACTGCTCGTGCACGGCAACGAACAAATCCTCGCGCGCGAAGCCCTTGCGCACCAGCCGCTGCTCCGGCGTCACATTCATCGGATTGGTGTTCTGGATCAGCATCGCCATGACGGGCGGGCCATCATAAAGCGCCTGCCGGTCGCCGGTGAGAATGCGACCGATCTTCGACTGGTCGAGAAAGCGAATGCCGACATCCTGCATGGCGCGACCTTCGATCTCGCGCTTGTCCATCTTGAAGATGCCGGAATTGGAATGAAACGCCCCGCCGCCTTCATGGAGGAACGCGCCCGTGACGCAGGCGATCGAAGCAGCGGCATGCATGTTCACCGCGCCATTGCGCTGGCGGGTGAAACCATAGCCCAGCCGGAAATAAGTGCGCTTGGTCTTGCCAACGAGATGAGCGAAGGCCTCGATCTCTTCAACGGACAGGCCGGTGATCGCCGCTGCCCATTCCGGCGTGCGGGTCTGAAGATGCTTTTCAAGCCCCTTGGGATCGTCGGTATAGCGCTCCAGATAATCCCAGTCGGCCAGACCGTCGCGGAACAGCACATGCATGACCGCACAGGCAAATGCGCCATCGGTTCCGGGCTTGAGCACGATGCCCATATCTGCCTGCCGGACGGTCGCATTGGCGTAAACGTCGATGACGACGATTTTCGCGCCGCGTTCCTTGCGCGCGCGGACCGCGTGGGTCATCACATTGACCTGCGTGGCGGCAGCATTGGTGCCCCAGATGACCACCACATCGGCTTTGGCCATTTCACGCGGATCGGGACCGGTCAGGCTTCCGGTTCCGGCAAAATAGCCGGTCCATGCCATGTTGGTGCAGAAGCTGTCGAACTGATTGGAATAGCGCTTGGCAAAGCGCAGACGATTGATCGAGTCGCGCTGCACCAGCCCCATCGTGCCTGCATAGTAATATGGCCAGACGCTCTCGCTGCCATGATCCTGCTCGGCTTTCAGAAAGCGCTCGGCAACAAGATCAAGGGCTGCCTCCCATGAGGCCTGTTTCCACTGCCCCTCGCCTTTCGCGCCAGCGCGAACCAGCGGATGCTTCAGGCGGTCTGGATGATGCACACGCTCTGCATAGCGCGCGACCTTGGCGCAGATGACGCCAGCCGTGTAGCTGTTGTCCTTCGCGCCGCGCACGCGCCCGATGGTGCGCTCGTCGAGGATTTCCACGTCGAGTGCGCAGGTTGACGGGCAGTCATGCGGACAGGCCGAATGACCGATCTTGATATTGGAAATGGGGGCGTGCTGGTTCATGTTACCTTAATATATCAAGCCACTTCCCGCAGAAACGAAATTCTGCCGGAAGACTATCATTGTGACGAAATAAATTTTCACGACAGGCGCAGTGAAATCGCACCGAAGACAATGAGCCCCGCAGCTACAAAGCGCGACAGGCCGACTTTTTCTTTCAGCACCAGGAAGGAAATGAGCACGCCGAAGAGGATCGCCGTCTCCCGCAGTGCCGCGACGACGGCAATTGGAGCCATGGTCATCGCCCAGAGCGCCAGACCATACGACCCCAATGTGCCCACCCCGCCGATCATGGCCGGTCGCCAGTGATTGCGCAGGTAATGGATGAACCGGTCGGGCTCGCGATAGAATGCCCAACCGGCAAGCGGTATCGCGTTCATCAGGAACAGCCAAAGCGTATAGGATAATGGCTCTCCCGAAACGCGGACGCCAAGGCCATCGATGATCGTATAGCTGGCAATGAAACCGGCATTGGTAAGGGCCAGCAAGGCGGTGCGGCTGGAAGCACCGCGATTTCTGCGCCTAGCGTCAAGCGCCATCGCCAGAACGCCGGAACAGATCAGGACGATGCCAAGCCAGCTTTGCCAGCCCATGACCTCGCCCACCAGAGGCGCGCTCACCAGCGCCACCAGCAAGGGCGGCGTGCCGCGCATGATCGGATAGGCTTCGCTCATATCGCCGGATTTATAGGCCGCGGCCACCAGCGACATGTAGAAGGTCTGCGTCACCGTCGACAGAAGCATATAAACCCAGCTTGCCGGGTTCGGCAGCGGCAGAAAAGGCAGAATGAAAAGAGCGATCAGCCCGGCAGCGCCGGTAACACTGGCAGCGCCGAAAAACTTGTCTCCGCTTCCCTTGACGATTGCGTTCCAGCTCGCATGAAGGAACGCGCCAAAGAGGACGATCAGAAGGACGCCACCAGACATTTCGGGACTCGATTCAAAGGATAAGGAGCGGATGCTGAAACTTGTATGTCACATTTGTGACAGGAGAGATATTGCAGCAACGACGCAGCGCGGGGCGTTTTTGCCGTTTCCCGCCTCTTGCCGAGAACATGCCGACATGAAACAAGCGCAGCCATGAATTATCGTCACGCCTATCACGCCGGAAATTTTGCGGATGTCGTCAAGCACGTCATTCTCGCCCGTCTCGTTGAATATCTGAAGCGCAAGGATCAGGCCTTTCGCGTCATCGACACCCATGCCGGCATCGGGCTTTACGATCTGAAAGGCGTGGAAGCCGGCAAGACCGGCGAATGGACGGGTGGCATCGACCGCATCGTGGAAGCCGTCCAGAAAGGCCAGATCGAGCAGCCCGCGCTGGAATTGCTGGAGCCTTATCTTGCCGCCGTCAGCGCCGTCAACGAGGGCGAAACGCTCCGCCATTATCCGGGTTCGCCGCTTCTCGTGCGGCATTTGCTGCGCAAGCAGGACCGCTTGTCCGCGCTGGAACTGCACCCGCAGGATTCGGCCAGGCTGGCGAAACTCTTCGAGGGTGACTATCAGGTGCGCGTGACCGAGCTCGACGGCTGGCTTGCGCTTGGCGCCCACCTGCCGCCGAAGGAAAAACGCGGCATGGTGCTGGTCGATCCGCCTTTTGAAAAGGAAGGCGAATTCGACCGTCTGGTCGACGGTCTTGTCAAGGCGCACAAGCGTTTCAGCGGCGGGATCTACGCGCTTTGGTATCCGATAAAGGACCGCAGGGAGACGGAACGGTTCACCCGACGCCTGCGTGAAACCGGCATTCCCAAGATCATGCAGATCGAGCTTGCGATTCGCGCGCCTTCCGCCGAACCGCGTCTCGACGGCACTGGCATGATTGTCGTCAATCCGCCTTTTACACTCGAAAGTGAGATGCAAACCCTGCTTCCCTGCCTTACCAAGCTTCTGGCCGAGGAAAAGGGGAGCAATTTCAGCATCAAGTGGGTGCGTAGCGAGACGGATCGCACTTGACCCGCGTGAAACGGTGACAGAAACTGCAACCCGACGAGGCTTCGGCCATCACAGAATTCAGCGAGTTGGCTCGCAATTTCGGACAGGATAGAGATATGCAACGAACCCTGGATCGCATCGGACAGTTTTCACGCGCAGCCGCTTTCGCCGCAGCCGTCCTTCCCCTGACGCTGGCTTCCCTGCCCGCGAGCGCCGCAGATTATCTTGCTCCGGCTCCCGCAGGCGTTGCCGGTGCGGGCGCGTGCAGCCAGCAAAGCGTGCTCCGCTCGGTGGTTTCCGATTTCGGCTATCAGGTGCGCCACGTCCCGAACCTGCCGCAGGTCGGCATCACTGCCATGAGCGACGTTCAACTGACGCGCTATGAACCAAAGACCAATCCGGCCCAGATCGAGCGCACTTATTGCAAGGCAACCGCCGTTCTGAGCGATGGCCAGTATCGTTCGGTCTGGTATATGGTTGAGGAAGGTCAGGGCTTTGCATCCATGGGCCGCAACGTCGAGTTCTGCGTAGACGGTTTCGACCGCTGGTATGTGTATGACGCCCGGTGCCGCGTTCTTCGCTAGTGGCTACTCAAAGTCGCCCTGCCGGCCTGCCGCTTTTTGATTCAGACACTGAAGCCGCAGGGCAACCATTGAGTGGAGGGCATATGCTGCGGAAGTTTGGCGCTGCTGCGATCACGTTGCTTGCAGCGGCGATGGCGAATGTCCTGCCTGTACGCGCCGATGACATTCCGGGCGAGTTCGACTTTTATGTCCTCGCCCTCACCTGGTCGCCAAGCTATTGCGCATCGGAAGGCCCACGCGCCAACAAGCAGCAATGCGGCACCAACCGGCCTTTCGGTTTCGTGGTGCATGGTCTGTGGCCGCAGAACGAACGGGGTTATCCGGCGAACTGCCGGGTCGACAATAACCGAAGCGGCGGCAGCTATGTGCCGCGACGGATTATTTCCAACCTCTCGGACATCATGCCCGCTGCCGGTCTCGTCGCCTATCAATGGCGCAAGCATGGCAGTTGTTCCGGCCTTTCCCAGAATGATTATTTCGACACGCTGCGCAACGCTTTCGATCAGGTCAAGATTCCGCCAAGCCTGCGCAGTCTTGCCAGCGGGCGGCGCGTCGATCCCATGCTTGTTGAAAAAGCCTTCGTCGCTGCCAATCCCGGCATGAAGCCGGACGGTATTTCGATCAGTTGCAAGCGGAATTACCTGCAGGAAGTCCGCATCTGCATGACAAAGGACCTGCAATTCCGTTCCTGCAGCGAGGTGGACGCCAATGCCTGCCGAAGCCGCTCCGTGATGGTGCCCCCTACGCGATAGACCCTACCTACCCTGTTCAGGAAGTTACGATGACACAGATACTCTATTCACCCGCTTCACCCTATAGCGCGAAGGTTCGCATGGCTGCCCATCACGCGGGCATTCCGTTTGAAAGCGTCATCGTCAACACCTCGGCGGAACCGGAAAATCTCATCCATGCCAATCCGCTTGGAAAGATTCCAACGCTGGTGACGGATGACGGCAAAGGCATTTTCGACAGCCGGGCAATCACCCAGTATCTGGACCGGGTTTCGGGCAAAAAGCTTTTTCCGCGCAATGCCGAAAAACGCACCGATGCGGAGCGTTATGAAGCCATTGCCGACGGTCTTTGCGACGTGCTTCTGGCGCATGTCTATGAACGGCGCATGCGTCCGGAAGAGAAGGTCCACCAGCCTTGGCTCGACCTGCAATGGCGCAAGGCCGAACGCGCGCTCGACCTTCTGAATGAAGCGCCGCCGCGTCTGGCAGGCAAGCTGCATGTGGGGCATATCGCCGTTGCAGCCGCGCTCGGCTATCTGGCGCTGCGTTTTGAAGGCAAATGGGAGCGCAACCGCTCCAAGCTCAAGCGCTGGATGAAGCGTTTTCAGGAACTGCATCCGGAACTGACGGAACTTTTGCCGCACAGCTGATGGCCGAAACGAATGAAAACCCCGGATTTTCCGGGGTTTTCATTGCGGTTTACTGTTTCCCGTTGATCGCCTGCAAAATCCGGTAAGCGGCTTTTATGCGCTGATCATTCGGATAGTTTCGGTTGGCGAGCAGAACGATTCCGGTCTTTGTCGCGGGAATGAAGGCCGCATAGGCACCGAAACCATTGGTGGAGCCGGTCTTGTTGACAAGCATGTTCGGCGACGGCGCGTGCGGGGAATCGAATTTCTCGATCTTATGGGATTTCCGCGCCATGTCGGACGAATTGCCCGCCAGAAGCGTCTTGAGCGGGACCGGATAAGCATAGATTTCCCAGCCGAGCCCCTGATTGTTCGCGCCGACACGGTAGTAACCCGTATGGGTTGCGGCGACGGCTTTCTGAAAATCGGGCGCAAGCGGCGAGCTGTCGATATTCAGCGCGACGAAGCGAAGGAGATCCGGCGCCGTGGTCTTGATGCCGTAGGCCTCCGCATCCAGCGTGCCTGCCGATACCCGGATCGGCTTGTCGGCCTTGGTATAGCCGTAGGCATAGTTCTTCATCCGGCTTTCTGGCACATGGACAAACGTGTTTTTCAGGCCGAATGCGGGCAGAAGCTTCTGCTCCATCAACACGTCGAACGGCTGGCCCATGCTGCGCGCCGCGAGATAGCCAAACAGCCCGATGCTGGGGTTCGAATAACGGCGCTGCGTGCCCGCCGGATAATCCGGCTTCCACTTCTTGAAATAGGCCAGCATGGAACTGTCGTCGGTGACTGCATCGGGAAACTGCAATGGCAATCCTCCCGGCGTATAGGTTCCAAGATCGAGCATGGTGATCCTGTCGAAACTGCTGCCTGTGAGCTCAGGAGCCCATCTGGTTGCGGGATCGGACAGGGAGAAGGTGCCGGTCGCCAATCCATAGCCGCCAAGCGTCGCGGTAAAGGTCTTGCTGATCGAGCCTATCTCGAAAAGCGTATTCTCATCGACTTTCTGCCCGCCGTCCTTCGACGCCACTCCATAACCGAAGAAATGAATTTTGCCGTCGATGGTGATGGCAACGCCCATGCCGGGGATTTTTTGCTCGGCCATGAGCGGGCGTACGGTTTCATCGACAATGCGGCGCAGGTCGCTATCGCCTGCAGCAAGCGCGCGACTGTTCGGGACAATCGCAGCCGTAGCGAGGAGACCGATCAAAAGTGTCGTAGATTTTCTCATGATAGATGAATAAACCTCATGATTATGCGTTCGGCTGCGTCTTAACCAAGACATTAGCCGCACTGCGCGATCCATTATACTGAAACCCGTTTTCCAGGGGATGCAAGCCTTTCAGGCCCTGCTGATGTACGCTGCTTGCGCAGCAACGACAAACGACGTTATCTAGCATTTGGCATTAGAAAAATTTGGGTTTTCATGGTTCGTCCGCATCTCCCGCTCAATTCGCTCCGCGCCTTTGAAGCGTCGGCGCGTCACCTCAGTTTCACCAAGGCCGCGATTGAGCTTTGCGTCACGCAGGCCGCTGTCAGCCATCAGGTCAAAAGCCTCGAGACCCGCCTCAATGTGACGTTGTTCGAGCGCCTGCCGCGCGGATTGATGCTGACCAAAGAAGGAGAAGCGCTGCTTCCCACGTTGAAAGACGCATTCGACCGCATCGCGGGTACGCTTGAGCTTTTCGAGGCCGGGCACTACCGGGAGATATTGCGGGTGGGCGCGGTGGGGACGCTTGCGGTCGGCTGGCTTCTGCCGCGTCTGCACGATTTCCAGAGTCGCTATCCGTTCATCGACTTGCGCCTTTCGACCAACAATAACCGGGTGGATATCGCGGCGGAAGGACTGGATTACGCCATCCGATTCGGCAGCGGTGCATGGCACGGCATCGACGCAACCCGGTTGCTGGAAGCGCCCTTGTCGCCACTATGCATTCCGGAACTGGCGCGTGAATTGCGAACACCGGCCGATCTTGCGCGCCATACGCTGCTACGCTCCTATCGTGCCGATGAATGGGCGCAATGGTTTCTGGCGGCGGGCGTTACGGGAGACATGCCCCTGCCCCGAAGCATCATGTTCGATTCGTCGCTTGCCATGATGGAAGCTGCCATGCAGGGAGCAGGCATTGCGCTTGCGCCGCCACTGATGTTTTCCCGGCAATTGTTGTCGGAAACCATCATCCAGCCATTCGAAACGACGGTGACGATGGGCGGCTATTGGCTGACGAGGCTGCAATCGCGGACGGAAACCGAGGCGATGTCGGCCTTTCGCGGCTGGCTGATGGAAACAGCAAACAGCTGAATCCAAAAACAACGCAACAAAAAACCGGACAGTCGCCTGCCCGGTTTTCCGTGTTCAATTATCAGATAATTAGAACTTGTAGCCAACGCCGACGCGGATGTCGTGGGTGTCGAGCTTGTTACGGACCGACTCGGTGCCAAGATCATAAGTCTTGTTGCCGAACTGGGTGTAACGATATTCAACGCGGCCCAGAATGTTGTCCGTGAGCTTGGCTTCCAGACCGGCACCAGCAGTCCAACCAACGCGGAACTTGCTTTCGTCGTCGAAGCCGTTGTCGAGCTTGACCTGCTTACCAGCAACACCAGCGGTGATGTACGGCATGACCGGGTTCAGGTCGTAGCCGAGACGGCCACGCAGCGAGCCTTCGAAGCCTTCCTTGACTTCCAGGCCGTTCTTGGACTTCTTGGCCCAGGAGTAACCGGCGTCACCTTCGAGGCCGTATACGAACTGGTCCTGCTGGAAGTTCCAGCCAGCGTAGGCGCCAGCCTTCATATCGTCAGGCTTGATGCTGCCATCGGTGTTGGTCTTGGCCTTGTTCCAGCCGTAGCCGAGGTACAGACCAGTGTAACCGCCAGCCCAGCTGTACTGCGGAGCCATTTCAACCGGAGCCGGAACAGGAGGCTGTTCCTGGATGGCGTCAGCAGCGAAAGCAGTCGCAGAGAACGGCAGCAGCGCAGCCGAGGCGATTACGAGAGACTTAAGAGTGCGCATAGCATTCTCCTTACACAAATTACCTTTTGCGCGGTCCCTTATCGGGCGGGCGACATTGGGAGTAATCGTCCATGCCGCGCTGACAGGACCGACATATCGGCGGTAATTGCGGCACGAAATGCCCGCTTCTGTGGAGAGAACCTGTCGAGAACGTGGCAAAATTGCGATGTTGCATTATCGCAACGCCGACTACGGGCAACTATATGGGAGAAGGATGGTGGCTGCGTTGCTGCTCTTCACCGGCCAGATGAAACGAAGTCGCTGAAATCTCTACAAATTTGTCAGCTATGGAGGTTGCCGACGCTGTTTTTAGCTGTAATTTTCCGACCGAAGTGGCATGAAATCGATTGAAGAATCTCGATAAGGAAGTGTTTACCGTGTTGAATGATCACGAGCCCCGCCTGCTTGCCAAATGCCCGGTTCTGGTAACCGGCGGCGCGCGGCGCATTGGAAAGGCAATCGTCGAAGACCTTGCCGCCCATGGCTTCCCGGTCGCCATACACTGCAATCACTCCGTCGATGAAGGCGCAGCCCTTGCGAGCGCCATAAACGAGCGAGGCGGCATCGCCCGCGTGGTACGTGCCGATCTTTCGTCCGAAGCCGATGTGCGCAATCTCGTCAAAGATGCCTCGAGCCAGATCGGGCCGATCCGACTTTTGATCAACAATGCCTCGCTTTTTGAAGATGACCAGATCGGGCAACTGGACATGGCGCTGTGGGACAAGCATTTTGCCATTCACCTGAAAGCTCCCGTCCTGCTGGCCGAAGAAATGGCGAATGCCTTGCCCGAGGGTGAGGATGGGCTTGTGGTCAATGTGATCGACCAGCGCGTGTGGAAGCTCAATCCGAACTTCTTTTCCTATACGCTCTCGAAAACGGCGCTTTGGAATGCCACCCGCACCATGGCGCAGGCGCTTGCGCCGCGAATCCGGGTCAATGCAATCGCCCCCGGCCCCACATTGCCGAGCGAAAGGCAGAAGCCGGGTGATTTCGAACAGCAGGTCGAGAAACTTCTTTTGCAGCGCGCGCCGGAATTGTCGGAATTTGGGCGTACTGTTCGCTATTTCTGGGAAAGCCGCTCCGTCACCGGCCAGATGATCGCGCTTGATGGCGGCCAGCATCTGGCATGGGAAACCCCGGATATTGCAGGAATCACCGAATGACCGGAAACCGCAAGAACAATGAGGACGCCGTTGCCAACCTGCCGCCGGATGACGAGCAGGATGTGGCAGGTTTCATCATTGGCGATGCGGAAACCGAAGAGGAAGACGAGAGCGACGACGTAGTCGAAGCCTCTGCACCGCCCTCCGCTGCCGATTCGATCCAGTGGGATTCCTCCGATGGCCTGCCGGATATCGAGGGCCTCAGCGGGCAGGACATCATCAATGCTTTCGTGAAACGCCTGCCCAATAATCCGGGCGTCTATCGCATGTTCAACAGCGATGGTGACGTGCTCTATGTCGGCAAGGCGCGCAATCTCAAGAAGCGCGTGTCCAACTATGCGCGCGGGATCGGCCATTCCAATCGTATAACGCGAATGATCCGCGAAACGGTGACGATGGAATTCGTCGTCACCCGTACGGAAACCGAAGCCCTGCTGCTGGAAGCTAATCTCATCAAGCGATTGCGCCCGCGCTTCAACGTGCTGATGCGCGACGACAAGTCGTTTCCCTATATTCTTTTGACCGGCGACCATCGGGCGCCCGGCATCTTCAAGCATCGCGGCGCCCGGTCCCGCAAGGGAGACTATTTCGGCCCCTTCGCCTCGGCTGGCGCCGTGGGCCGCACGATCAATGCGCTTCAGCGCGCGTTCCTGCTGCGAACCTGCACGGATTCGGTTTTTGAAACACGCACCCGCCCTTGTCTTCTCTATCAGATCAAGCGCTGTTCCGGCCCGTGCACGCATGAGATCAGCGACGCGGACTATGCCGAACTTGTCAGCGAGGCCAAAGCCTTCCTTTCAGGCAAAAGCCAGTCGGTGAAAGACCATCTGGCAGCCGCAATGCAGGCCGCATCCGCCGATCTCGACTTTGAACATGCGGCGGTCTACCGCGACCGTCTGGCCGCACTTTCCCATGTTCAGTCGCATCAGGGCATCAATCCGCAGACAGTTGAAGAAGCAGACGTTTTCGCCATCCATCAGGAAGGCGGCATGACCTGCATTCAGGTCTTCTTCTTCCGTACCGGCCAGAACTGGGGCAACCGTGCCTATTTTCCGAAAGCCGACAGTTCGCTCGGACCCGCGGAGGTTCTCGGGGCCTTCCTGTCCCAATTCTACGACGACAAGCCATGCCCGCGTCTTGTTCTCTTGTCCGAGACTGTGGAGGAACAATCGCTGATCGCCGAAGCGCTGTCGACGCGCGCAGGACATAAAGTGCAGGTCAACGTGCCGCAACGCGGCGAGAAGAAGGATCTTGTCGATCACGCCCTCACCAACGCGCGCGAGGCGCTTGGACGACGGCTTGCCGAAACATCGTCGCAGGCACGCCTGTTGCAAGGCATGGCCGAGACCTTCGGCCTGTCGCAGCCGCCGCGCCGGATCGAGGTCTATGATAACTCGCATATCATGGGCACGAATGCTGTCGGCGGCATGATCGTCGCCGGGCCGGAAGGTTTTGTCAAAAACCAGTACCGCAAGTTCAACATCCGCTCGACGGACATTACGCCGGGCGACGATTTCGGCATGATGCGCGAGGTGATTGAGCGGCGCTTCTCGCGGCTGGTGAAAGAACATGGCGCGCCGGAAGAACAGACCAACGCTGAGGCGACCGATGCGTTTCCCGCATGGCCCGATGTCATCTTGATCGACGGCGGGCAAGGTCAGGTGGGCGCTGTGCGGCAGATTCTTGGCGAGCTTGGCATCAGCCATCTTGTCAATGCCATCGGCATTGCGAAGGGCGTCGACCGCGAGGCGGGACGCGAGCGCTTCTTCGTGGAAGGCAAGCAGCCCTTCACGCTGCCGCCGCGCGATCCCGTGCTCTATTTCATCCAGCGTCTGCGCGATGAGGCGCACCGCTTCGCCATCGGCACGCATCGCGCCCGGCGCAAGAAGGAAATGGTCAAGAATCCGCTCGATGAAATCGCGGGAATCGGACCATCGCGCAAGCGTGCGCTTCTGCACCATTTCGGGACCGCGAAGGCCGTTTCACGCGCCGCCGTCGAGGACCTTATGCAGATTGACGGCATTTCGGAAGCCATGGCGCGGACGATTCATGACCATTTCCGGGATCGATGACACAAACTTGTCCGGGAATCATCTACAAGCGTCATTAGAGCGCATCCTGAAAAGTGCGAAACGGTTTTCAGATAAGATGCGCGTCAAAACAAAGAATTAGAGCGTCGATCTGATCCAATCAGATCGAAACGCGCTCTAAGTCCCGGCCGAACATGTTAGCGGGAGTTGATTTTATGTCATATCCCTGTTGATGTGCGGCTGACAAACATGCGGCGGAACGAATGCAGAAGAATCATACCCTCTCCCTTCCCAATATCCTCACTTATGGCCGCATCATCGCCGTGCCTCTTGTGGTGTTGTGTTTCTTTATAGAGGGACGGCTGGAATCGAGCGATTTCGCCCGCTGGACAGCCCTCGGATTGTTTGCAGTCGCCAGCATAACCGACTTTTTCGACGGCTATCTCGCCCGCATCTGGAAGCAGACCTCGACCATTGGCCGTATGCTTGATCCGATTGCCGACAAGCTTCTCGTGTCTGCAATCCTGCTGCTGCTTGCCGCTGACGGCACGATCGCCGGATGGACGCTGTGGGCGGCGATCATCATCCTTTGCCGCGAAATCCTGGTTTCCGGCCTGCGCGAATATCTTGCCGAGCTCAAGGTCAGCGTTCCCGTTTCGCGTCTCGCCAAATGGAAGACAACCGCGCAGATGATCGCGCTTGCATTCCTGCTCGCAGGCCCTGCCGGTGACAAAATCATGCCCTATGTAACGGAAACAGGCATTGTCCTGCTTTGGGTATCGGCCCTTCTGACGCTTTATACGGGCTGGGATTATTTCAAGGCGGGCCTTAAACACGTGATGGATTGATCCGGTGACGGTAAAACTCGTCTATTTCGCCTGGGTGCGCGAGAAAATCGGCAAGGGTGAGGAGATTATCGAACTCCCCTCACCCCAAACGACTGTCGGTGACCTGATCGGCCATCTGAAGTCGCGCGGTGACGAATATGAAGCCGCCTTCGAGCATGAGCATGTCATTCGCGCTGCGATCAATCAGGAACATGCCGAACACACGGAACTGGTGAAAGACGGCGACGAGGTTGCGCTCTTTCCGCCCATGACGGGAGGATGAGATGAGCGGGCAAACTCCGTGCCCACTTTTCGTCGGCATAAGAAGCGAAGATTTCGACACGGCGGCGGAACTGGGCAAGCTTCAACAGGGGCGCACGGATATCGGCGCCATCGTCACCTTCACCGGGCTTTGCCGTGATGAAAGCGGCACGCTTTCTGCACTGGAACTGGAGCATTATCCGGGCATGGCCGAGGCGGAAATCACCCGCATCGCCCAACAGGCCATCGTGCGCTGGCCGATAACCGCGCTGACGATCATTCACCGTTACGGGCTTATAAAACCGGGCGAAAACATCGTTCTAGTGGCTGCGGCGTCGTCGCATCGTCACGCGGCTTTTGAGGCCGCCTCATTCCTGATGGATTACATGAAAACCGACGCTCCGTTCTGGAAACGGGAGCATCTGGCGGACGGTTCGGTCGGCGGATGGGTGTCGTCCAAGGAGGAAGATGAGCAGATACGCGAACGCTGGAAACTGGACTGATCTTTCGATTACAGGTTTCACAATTAATCCCGATTTTTCATTTTAATCGCGAATTAACTATTTAACCCCCTAGAATATTGGGTAATTTGGGCGACGTGTTCTTGCGCCGCCATAATTTTCACATGAAGATTTCGCTAATGTCGGCGGTATGAATCAGACACCGACAGGCAATGACGACAGACAGGTTGGGATCCGCATCAGCGCCATCTGTCTTAACAAGCAGCGCATGCGGGAACGGAAGTTTCGGGCTTTAACGATGCGAAATGGATTGGCGAAAACCCTTTCAATTGCTGCGGCACTCGCGGTCGGCATTGGCGCGCTCGGCGGCGCTGCCTTGTTCCTGACCACCTCGATGCCGACAAGCAGCCTGGCGGCGGAAAAAACCATCAGCGGCAAGGTCATGTATCGCGAGCGCATCGCGCTGCCGCCGGAAGCGAGCCTGACGGTTCAGCTTTCCGACGTCTCGCTGGCCGATGCGCCCTCCAAGGTCATTGGTGAAACGCGGATCGAATCCGTTCAGGGTTCGCCGATCCCGTTCGCCATCAATTTCGATACGGACCAGATTCAGCCCGGCCATAACTATGCCCTGCAGGCGCGCATTTCAGCGGGCGACACGCTGTGGTTCGTCAATGACGAACACTATGCCATTGATCCGAAGAACCCCGGCGAACCGGCAGAAATCAAGGTTGTCATGGTCCGCAAGAGCGGCGATGTGGGTGCCGCCATCGGCATCGAAGGCAAGGACTGGCTCGCAGAAGACATTCAGGGCGGCGGCGTGATCGACAATGCCCAGACGACCCTCACCGTCTCGACCGATGGCGCCGTCAGCGGCTCCGGCGGCTGCAACCGCTATTTCAGCAAGGCGACCGTCACCGGCGAAAACATCTCCTTTGCCGAGATCGGCTCGACCTATGTCCAGTGCCCGCCCGCCCTCATGAACCAGGAACGCAAGTTCCTCGACGTGCTCGGCAAGACCAAGTCATACAAGATCGACATGGGCAAACTCGTTCTCTTCGACGACGAAGGGAAGGAAGTGGCGAGGCTCGCGCAAAGTCTTTGAAATCTGTTTCCGCCTAACAAAAAAGCCCGGTCGAACCGGGCTTTTTCTTTATTTTTCGTTGGGATCAGCCGACGATTTCGGTGCCCGAGAACCAGTATGCGATTTCTTCCGCAGCGGTTTCCGGAGCGTCCGAACCGTGTACGGAATTTTCGCCGATCGACAGGGCGAATTCCTTGCGGATGGTGCCTTCCTCAGCGTTGGCCGGGTTGGTTGCGCCCATGATTTCGCGGTTCTTGGCGATGGCGTTTTCGCCTTCCAGGACCTGAACGACCGTCGGGCCCGACGACATGAATTCGGTCAGTTCGCCGAAGAACGGGCGATCCTTGTGAACAGCATAGAAGCCTTCAGCTTCACGCAGGCTCATCCAGACGCGCTTCGAAGCGACGACGCGCAGGCCAGCTGCTTCGAGCTTGGCGGTGATTGCGCCGGTCAGGTTGCGGCGGGTCGCATCGGGCTTGATCATGGAGAAGGTACGTTCGATTGCCATTATGACACCTTGTTCGCTGGAATTTTCAGAAAAGTGAGGCTCTATACCGTCGATAGGCCCGATTGCCAAGAGGCGAACCGATTAGCACCTTGAGACGACAGAAAATTGATTGCATAGATGATGCCCTGCCGATTCAGCTTCGTGGAAGCGGCGCAGATGGGTGTCAGGGGGGCTCGTGGAACAGCATTTTCAAATGTTCGCCTATTACAACCGATGGGCAAATGAACTGGTCTATGCCGCTGCCGCCCAGTTGAGCGACGAGGAATACAGGCTCGACCTCAGCCTGTTCTTCGGTTCCATCCACCGCACGCTCAATCACATACTGGTTGCTGATCGCATCTGGATGAAACGCTTCACCAACGAAGGCGATCACCCGAAGACGCTCGATGCAATCATTTCCGACAATTTCATCATGCTGCGCGATTTGCGGCAGGCGGAAGACGAGCGCATATGCCGCTTTGCGGATGGGCTCGACAGCCAGAAACTGAGCGGCCGCTACAGCTATACTGCGCTTAATGAAATGCGCACGATAAGCCAGCGGCTTGCCCCGTCGCTTGCCCATATGTTCAACCACCAGACGCATCATCGCGGACAGATCCATACCGCTTTCACAAGACTGGGAACGGAAGCGCCCTCGTTTGATCTCATGCTTTTCCTGCGAACGGAAGGCGGACGGCGCTTCGCCTGACTGATGTTGATACTTGCGGAAACGCTTCAAGCCGTGCAAAAGCGCTTTCATCATGCTTATCCTTGACGACATTTCCGTACGCATCGCCGGACGCCTCCTGATCGACCATGCCAGCATAACGCTGCCAGCGGGATCGAAGACGGGTTTCGTCGGACGCAACGGCACCGGCAAATCAACGCTGTTTCGCGTGATTACGGGCGATCTTGCGCCGGAAACGGGCAGCATCTCATTGCCGAAAAACACGCGTATCGGTCAGGTCGCACAGGAAGCGCCCGGCACCGACGAAGCGCTGATCGAAATCGTCATGAAGGCGGACAAGGAACGCGCGGCCCTTCTGGAAGAAGCGGCGACAGCGACCGACCCGCATCGCATCGCCGAAATTCACACGCGCCTTGCCGATATCGACGCCCATTCCGCGGAAGCGCGCGCTGGCGCCATCCTCTCTGGCCTCGGTTTCAGCGCGGAAGCGCAACGCCAGCCAGCGTCAGCTTTCTCTGGCGGCTGGCGCATGCGCGTCGCGCTCGCCGCCGTTCTCTTTGCCGAACCGGACCTGCTGCTGCTCGACGAACCGACCAACTATCTCGACCTTGAAGGCGTGCTGTGGTTGGTCGACTATGTGAAGCGCTATCCGCACACGGTCATCATCATCAGCCACGATCGCGATCTTCTGAATTCGGCCACGTCGTCGATCATGCATCTCGACCAGAAGAAGATCAGCTTCTGGCGCGGCAATTACGACCAGTTCGAGCGCCAGCGTCACGAAATGCTGGAATTGCAGCAAAAGGCCCATGCAAAGCAGGAAGCCCACCGCAAGCATATGGAATCCTTCGTGGAGCGGTTCCGCGCCAAGGCCACCAAGGCGCGGCAGGCCCAGTCGCGCCTGAAGGCACTGCAAAAGCTCAAACCCATCGAGCTTTATGTCGAAAGCCACGTGCAGCCCTTCCGTTTCCCGGATGCGGAGAAGAAAGCAGCCTCCCCGATCATCGCGCTGGACAACGCCGATGTCGGCTACGTGCCGGGCAAGCCGGTGCTGCGCAATGTGACGCTGCGCATCGACAATGATGACCGCATTGCCCTCCTCGGCTCCAACGGCAACGGCAAGTCGACGCTTGCCAAGCTGATTGCCGGTCGCCTGACGCCCGAAAAGGGCACGCTCACGGTTTCGCCCAACCTGAAGGTCGCCTTTTTCGCGCAGCACCAGTTGGATGACCTCATACCGGACGACAATGCCATCGAGCATGTGCGCAAGCTGATGCCGACCGAACCGGAGGCGAAAGTCCGCGCCCGCGTTGCGCAGATGGGCCTTTCGACCGAGAAAATGCTGACACCGGCCAAGGACCTATCCGGCGGCGAGAAAGCACGCCTCCTGATGGGGCTTGCGACCTTCCACGGTCCCAACCTGCTGATCCTCGACGAACCGACCAATCACCTCGATATAGACAGCCGCGAAGAGCTCGTGCATGCGCTCAACGCTTTCAACGGTGCAGTAATCCTGATCGCCCACGACCGCCACCTGATTGAAGCCACGATGGAACGCCTCTGGCTCGTGCGCGAAGGTGGCGTGAAGGCATTTGAAGGCGATCTCGATGAATACCGTCAGATCGTTCTGGCCGATGCCAAGGGAGAACCGGCTACCGACCGTGATGACAGTGCCAAGGTCAACAAGGCCGAGCAGCGAAAACTCGCAGCCCAGAAACGCGAGGCCATGGCGCCGCTGCAAAAAAAGATCAAGGAAACCGAAGCCTTGATCCAGAAGCTGCAGAAACAGATTCAAGTCTTCTCGTCACAACTCGAAGACCCGGCCCTTTACGAGAAGGAACCGCAAAAGGCCGTTCGCATCAACAAGGACATGAGCGATGCGCGCTCCGCCCTTGCGGATGCAGAGGACAAGTGGCTGGAACTCTCCACCGAATATGAAGAAGCGATGGCGGAGTGACGATCAAGGGTGCCGGAGCAAACATCCCTTGCGCAAAAAGTTCACGATCCCGCCAGTATGTTGGCAAACTTGACAACACAATCGTTTGTTGGCATATTTGACAACATGAAAGCGCGGAAGCTCGCCGAGTACAAAAGCGTCGAGACGGACGGAAGCATTATCCAGTTCGTTGTGTGGCAGGTTCCGACGCCGGTGCCGCCCGCGTCCCCACGGATTCAAATATCGGATGGTCTACATCCAAAACGGAGAACGTGTCGTCGGCTTCGATAATGAACGTGGAAAAGGTGACCATAAGCATCTGGACGGGAAAGAATATCCGTATCCGTTCACAACGCTGGAACAACTTATTGAAGATTTTCTACTCGAAGTGGAAAAACGGAGGCGGTCATGAGAACATTGACGATCACGACGAATCCGAATTGGAAATCGGCATTGCGGGCGGCCGGACAACGGGCCAAGGCTGGCCTGACGTCTGGTGAATATCAGGGCGAAACGCTGAATTTCGAAACGCCGGGCGCGTTCTTTTCCCACCTTACCGAACGGCGCTGGCTCTTGCTCAACGAGCTTTTGGGAAGCGGCACAGTGGGCGTGCGGGAACTTGCCCGCCGATTGAGCCGCGACGTCAAGCGTGTCCACGAAGACGCGGCAGCCTTGGTCGAATTGGGCCTGATAGAAAAAGATGAGCGCGGCGCGCTCTATTGCCCGTTTGGCAATATCCACGTTGACATGGTGATGACGCCGTCGACCAAAGTGGCGTAATCCCGAGCTATTCTGTCTGGAGATGCTTCAGGCAAGTATCAACAAGGCCACGATTGCAAGCACAACCCAGCCGATAACGCGCATGGCGACCGGCAAGGGACGAGGCAATAACCGCACCGCCAGAATCGCGAAAACGACGGTTAGAACCGGAAATCCAAAATAAAGAGCGGCATAACCGCTTTGCCCCTCGAAAGAGGAACCGAAGAGTCCCAGCCTTTCGAGCGGTATCAGTGCGAGAAGCGCGGCCAAAGCCGAAAGCAGCAACAGCAACAATCTATCGGAAATCCGGCCAAACATCGTATCAATCAGCTCTGGGGACGCAGGCGCGTGCGCATCAATGCATAAAGACCGAATGCGCCGAGGATCAGTCCGATGGTCGTATAGACCTCATCGGGCGTTTCCGCCCCGCGCCTCAACACCAGATCGGCTTTTGAAATCTGAAGCCCGTCCGTATTTCCCTGCACCAGACGAAATGCATACAGTCCTGGAATAACCGGATCGATGTCCCCGGCACTCTGGCGCAGAACGCTGCCGTCTTGCGGGCGGTCCGTATTGATGGAGCCAGTGGTCGAGGCAAAATCGAGCCCCTGCGAAAGAACAGGCATCCCGTCGCGGCTGACAGCCAGCGTCACCGCCGAACGCCGTTCGGCAGGCACATAGCCCGGCAGAGGCGTTGCATCGATGAACACGCGCACCGGCCCCTCAGCCGCCGACAGCCTGACTTCCTGTATCTTGAAGCCGCTCTGGCGGTTTTCGAGCATGGTCCAGCGGCCAATCTCGCTGCCCGTGAAATGGCGCATATACCACGGATAGCCGATAGCAAGACCAAAACCGGCGACGATCATCGAAATGAATAGCGCCCTCATTATGCCTTGCGCTCCCAGCGGCGATCCGGCGTTTGCTGCCAATAGGTCAAATCGTGGCTTCCTGCCTTGAAGCTCTTCCATTGTGCCCGGGCAATATCAAGCTGTTCCTGATCATGCCCGTCGAACATGACGACGAGGCGTTCATATGCTTCCGCCCTTTCCAGCCCAGCGCCTTCGACGAGAAAACGCACAGTCGCACCGTTCGGATTGGCTTCACTGGTGGTGAGCAGGACCGGCTGGTGTTCCGGATGAGGCTCCTTGTCGGTGCCATGCGCTACGAAAGAAGTGTCGGAAAAGGTCCAGAGCAGGCCGTCCAGCGCGTCGCGTCTTTCCTCGCTGACGGTCTGGATCGTCACACGCCAGCCGCGCCCGAGCGAGCGCTCGACCAAGCCGGGCAAAGCCTCATCGAGCGTCGATTCCGTCAAATGGTAGAAGAGGATTTCCGCCATGCATTACCCGTTTCGCGAGACGGGCGGAGAAATTGATTCCGCTTCTCCACCCATCCCTTTGTTCAGGAAAAGATTTTAGCTTTCAAAATGATCCCGGACAAGGCGGTCCAGCAGGCGAACGCCATAGCCCGAAGCCCAGGTCTGGCTATATTCGTTTGCGGGCGAGCCCATGGCCGTTCCGGCAACGTCGAGATGCGCCCAAGGGGTCTCACCGACAAAGCGCTTGAGGAACTGTGCCGCGGTGATGGAACCGCCATAACGGCCAGCGCTGTTCTTCATATCAGCGAATTTTGAATCGATCATCTTGTCGTATTCAGTGCCGAGCGGCAGGCGCCACAGCTTTTCACCCGTTGCCTGACCCGCATCGTAAAGCTGGTCCGCAAGCTCATCGTCATTGGAGAACAGTCCGGCGTGATACTGGCCGAGCGCGACCATGACCGCACCCGTAAGCGTAGCCAGATTGATGATGAAGCGGGGCTTGAAACGATCATTCGTATAGTGCAGCGCATCGGCGAGGACGAGACGGCCTTCGGCATCGGTGTTTATGACTTCAATTGTCTGCCCGGACATGGAGGTAACGATGTCGCCCGGACGCTGGGCATTGCCATCCGGCATGTTTTCCACAAGGCCGATAACGCCGATGGCATTGACCTTTGCCTTGCGCCCGGCCAGCGCGCGCATCAGCCCGGTGACGGCTGCCGCGCCGCCCATGTCGCCCTTCATGTCTTCCATGCCAGCGGCAGGCTTGATGGAGATGCCGCCCGTATCAAACACCACGCCCTTGCCGACGAAGGCAACCGGCTTTTCCTTGCTCTTGGCGCCCTGCCATTCCATGACGACCAATCGCGGCGGGCGGACAGAACCCTGCGCCACGCCTAGAAGTGCGCCCATGCCGAGCTTCTTCATTTCCTTCTCGCCCAGCACCTCGACCTTCACGCCGAGCTTCTCGAGCTTTTCAGCTTCCTGTGCAAACTCGACAGGGCCGAGGATATTCGCAGGCTCATTCACGAGATTGCGCGCCTGGATAACGCCGTCCGCCACCGCTTCGGCAACTTCAAAGGCCCGCTTTGCCGTATGCGGATCCGCGACGCAGATGCTGATCTTGGCCGCGTGTTTGGGATCACCATTTTCCTCATCGTTCTTGCGCGTCTTGTAGCGCTCGAACTTGTAGGAGCGCAGAATCATGCCCAATGCCAGATCGGCGGCTTCGTCCCCGGCGATGGTGGTTTCAGGCAATGCGAGCGTCACGGTTGCGCGTTCCGCCTTGCCGATTCGTGCAAATGCAGCGCCGCCGATCTTCAGCCAGTCGTCGTTGCCAAGCTTGCCGGGCTCGCCGACGCCCACCAGCACAATCTTGTCGACACCGCTGGAAGTCGTCTCAATTGCTTCAGCCGTCTTGCCCAAAGCTCCTGTAAATCCTGAAATCTCGACAATGCGCCTGATCTTTTCCGCACCGCCCGCAGCCGCAGCCGCCTCATCGGCAAAGCCGCCGCCCTTGGCGACGAGGACGATGGACACGCCTTTTTCCGGTGCTGCAAAATCGCTGAAAGAGATCGAAGGACGTTTAGACATGACAACTCCAGACTTGGTGCCGATTGAGGAATGACACGATTGTGCCGCGACTTTTCCCCACTCATGTGAGACGAATATGGCGAAACAGCAAGAGTGGAACCGAGATTGTTCCAGTTTTAGCCTGAGGAAAGCCGTGCAAGACACACTTGCAAGCCAGTCTTATCCGCTCCATGCAAAAACTGGTTGCCTTGAGCCGGTTCATCGCTCATTAACGGGGCCCAATAACAGGAACACGGGAGCTGGCATCTTCGTGAAGGTTTTAGTAATCTGTTAACCGCGTTTATTGGGTCAATCTTAGCCAAGCGTCATTAAGTTTAGTCATTGTCACGAGTGCCGCAGCCTCTTTCGGATGCGCGCTCCTTCAACGGAACCGGGATGTAGACTCCACCTATGCGATTGATTGAGTTGTACATCCTGCGCCGGGTGGCGATCATGTTCCTCGCAGTGCTGGGCGCTGCGGTCGGGATCACCTGGACCGTGCAGGTGCTCCAGCGCATCGACTTTCTGACCACAAGCGGCCAGACCTTCCAGACGATCGTTCAGTTCAGTTCGCTGTTGATTCCCTCGGCCATCCCGCTCGTGATGCCGTTTGCGCTGATCATCGCCATCACGCAGACCCTGTCCACCATGAACCAGGATTCCGAGCTGGTCGTCATCAATGCGTCCGGCGCACCGCGCAGCGCGGTTATGCGCCCGATCCTGATTCTCGCTGCCGTCATTTCCGTCGTCTCGTTTTTGGTCGCCAATTACGTCGATCCCTATGCGCGCATGAACATGCGCGCCATGATTGCCAATGCGAGCGCCGACCTCATGAATGTCATCGTTCAGGAAGGCAATTTCCGCAAGCTTGCCGACAATCTCTACATTCAGGTCGCGGAACGACGCGCCGATGGCAGCATCGGCGGGCTTTTCATCGCCGATTCCCGCGATCCGTCACTTGACCTCATCTATTATGCCGCCGATGGCGCGATCGCTTCGACGCCGACCGGCGACATGCTTTTAATGCAGAATGGCGAAGTGCAGCGCCGCGATGTGTCGGATGGCACGGTTTCGATCATCAAGTTCAATTCCTATGCGTTCGACCTTAGCCAGTTTGCCTCGGCGGGCGATGATTTCGTCATCTATGCGAAGGACCGCCCGCTTTCCTATTTGCTGAACCCGGACCCGAACGATCCGATCCTCCAGACGCGTCCGCTGCGCTATAAGGCCGAATTGCACCGGCGACTGACGCAATGGCTCTATCCTGTTGTCTTTGCGATGATTGCGCTGGCCTTTGCAGGCGATTCCCGCTCGCATCGCGAGGCCCGTGTATCCGCGTCCTTTTCAGCGATCAGCACCGCCCTTCTCGTCTATTGGGCGGGCTATTTCGCCTCAGACAGAGCCGACAAGGATGCAGGATATATCGCCGTCATGTATCTCGTCCCGCTTGCGGTCATCCTTGTGACGGGCTTCGCGCTCGCCACCGGGCGGCGGATCGGCCTGCCGGACAAATGGAACGACCGCATACTCGACAGTTTCGACAGTTTGAGACGCCGGGGCTCGGCCCTCTATGCCCGCCTCACCGGACGTTTGCGCAATAATGCCGGAGGAAAGGCATGATCGGCTGGACGCTCGGGCGCTATTTCTTCATCCGCTACGTGCAGATCACACTCTATTTTCTGCTCGGCATTTTTGCATTGGCATTGCTGCTCGATTTTACCGAGAATGCCAGCAAGCTTTCCAATCTGCCGGACTATTCGGTATGGGCGGCGCTCGGCCTTTCCGCCATGCGCGTACCCTTCATCATGCAGGAGATGATCCCGTTCGTTGCCCTGTTCTCGGCAATGGCGACGCTCATTTCACTCAACAGAAAATACGAGTTGGTGATCGCCCGTTCCGTCGGCGTGTCGGCCTGGCAGTTTCTTCTGCCCGCCTGTTTCGGCGCCTTCCTGTTCGGCCTGGCGACCATCTTCATTCTCAATCCGTTCGCCGCCTACGGCTTCGCCAAGGCCGATGAAATCGCATCGACATGGAAGACCGGCAAGGTAACTGATGTTTCCGCGCTGCGCGATCCGTGGCTGCGCCAGAAGACCGATGCAGGCGAAACCATTATCGGCGCAAAAAGCATTCTGAATCAGGGCGCGACGCTCGCCGACGCGACATTCATTCAGTTTGATGAAAAGAAGAATATCAAGGAACGCTACGACGCGCGCAGAGCTCAACTTGAGGACGGCCACTGGGAGCTTACCGACGTGACGCGATTCGCGCGCGGCGAAGAGCCTCAGAAAATGGCGAGCTTCCAGATCGAGACGCAGCTGCGTCCGGAATATGTGGAAGAGAAGCTCGCGACTCCGGACACGATTCCCTTCACACAGTTGCGCCACAAGATCGAAGTCGCGCGTTCCTTCGGCTACTCCGCAAACGCATTTGACATGCAATACCAGTCACTTCTGGCTTTGCCGGCATTGCTGATGGCAATGACTCTCATTGCTGCAACAGTGTCGTTGAAATTTGTGCGATTTGGTCAGTCAGGAGCTATGATTCTGGGTGGCGTTATCGCAGGCTTCATGCTTTATGTCGTTTCGGTGCTGGTGAAGGCATTCGGGAATGCGGGATTCGTTCCGCCATTCGTGGCCGCCTGGGTTCCGGTTATTATTGCGACATTCTTTGGTGTCTCCTTTTTGTTGCATAAGGAGGATGGTTAGTGGGTTTGAGTAACGCCCGCATGGTATTGCCCCATTCACTCTCGCGCCTCGCGCACGGGACTGCCTTGGCGTGCGTCCTTGCTTTACCTTTTGTATCTGTTGCAGCCCTGCCCTCACCCGCATTGGCACAGGACGCTATTGGCGCCAATTACCAAAGCGATCCAAATGCGCGCATGCTCCTGCAAGCCGACGAGCTCGTCTATGATCGCGATGTGAACACCGTCACCGCTCAGGGCAAGGTGCGCATCGAATATGACGGCAATCATCTTGTCGCCGACAAGGTAACCTACAACCAGCAGACGCGGCGCATGACCGCGACGGGCAATGTTGAAATCGTCGAGCGCGATGGCAACAAGATCTACTCCGACCATATGGATGTCACCGACAGTTTCCGCGACGGCTTCGTAAACGGCCTGCGCGTCGAGACCACGGATAACACGCGTTTCGCTGCTGAAAGCGCTGAACGCAGCAATGGCGAGATCACGACGTTCAATAACGGCGTCTATACGGCCTGCGAACCTTGCGCGAAAAATCCGGACAAGCCTGTTCTCTGGCAGATCAAGGCCCGCAAGATCATCTGGAACAGCACGACCAAGACAGTCCGCTTCGAACAAGGCCGCTTTGAATTCTTCGGCATGCCGCTTGCCTGGTTCCCGGCATTCGAAATGGCCGACCCCACCGTGAAGCGCAAGAGCGGTTTCCTGTTTCCGGGCTTCTCCTACAAGGACGATCTCGGCATCGGCATCAAGAATTCATATTTCTGGGCACTCGCCCCGAATTACGACCTGACGCTGTCCACGACCGGCTATACCAAGCAGGGCTTCCTCACCGAAGCGGAATGGCGCCATCGTCTTGAAAACGGCACCTACAATCTTCGCATTGCCGGCATTCACCAGATGAAGCCGGAAAAATTCGATGCGGCTTCTGTAGACCGTTACGAAGACAATCGCGGCATGGTCGCCTCGAAAGGTGATTTCGAACTCAATTCGCGCTGGCGTTTTGGCTGGGATGTGATGGCACAGACCGACCGCAACTTCAGCCGCACCTACAGCCTTGATGGTTATGGCGCGGAGACCCAAGTTTCGAAAATATATCTTACGGGCATTAACAACCGTAATTATTTCGACCTGAACTTCTATCGCTTCAATGTGCAGGAATCCCTTCTCGCGGATAATCCGAACGAAATGCATTCGAAACAGCCTTGGGTTTTCCCAAGCCTCGATTATTCCTACACATTGCCGGAGCCGGTCTACGGCGGCGAGTTGAATTTCAACACCAATCTGCAGGTTCTCTATCGTCAGAATGCGAACTATGCTGGAAAGTTTATTAACGTTCTGGAAAATGGTCGTTGGGTTCAGCAACCTAATCCATATCCCCGCGTTCCGGGATTTGACGGCACCAATGCGCGCCTGACCACCGAAGCGGAATGGAAGCGCACATTCATCACGCCTGCCGGTCTGGTCATCACACCGTTGCTGGCGCTGCGCGGCGATGCGATTGGGAACAGCACGAACTTCAATCTGGCAGATGCTGGCTATACGGATGCGGTCGTGCGTTCGGAAGCGTTGCGCGCCATGGCGACCGCCGGACTTGAACTGCGCTGGCCAATCCTGTTCTCGAGCACCAGCTCTACTCATATCCTCGAGCCGATTGCGCAGCTTTATATCCGCAATAACGAGCGCTATGCGGGCGAGTTGCCGAATGAAGACGCCCAGAGCTTCGTCTTCGACGCGACTAATTTGTTCTCGCGCGACAAGTTCTCCGGTTATGACCGTGTTGAAGGCGGCACCCGCGCCAATCTCGGCCTGCGCTATTCGGGCAACTTCAACAATAGCGATTGGGCCCTTTATGCCCTCGGCGGCCAGTCGTTCCAGTTAGGCGGCGTGAACTCGTTTGGCACGACTGATTTCCTGAATGTCGGTGCAGATTCCGGCCTTCAGAATGCACGGTCCGATTACGTGGCCATGATCGGCACGTCCAACTCGACGGGTCTTGCCCTCGCTGCTCGCGGACGCTTCGACAAGGACAGCTTCTCGGTTCGTCGCGGCGAACTTGAAGCCCAGCAGAGCTGGCAGAAACTGACGGTTTCGGCACAATATGCCTATATCGCGCCTCAGCCTGCTTACGGATATAATGATCTCCGTCAGGAAGTCACGGGTTCGGCCACAGCACGCATCAATACGAACTGGCGCGTCTTCGGCTCCGGTACCTATGATCTGGTTTCCGAAACGCTGGTCCGCGCATCGTCGGGCCTTGCCTATGACGACGAGTGCTTCACCTACTCCATGGCTTATGTCCAAACCCGCAATCCGGGCGACGACAAGCCATCGCATAGCGTCGGATTCAACATTTCGCTGCGCACATTGGGTGATATAGGCAGCGGTAACCAGACATTCTAAACTTGGAAGACCGGAAGCGTTGGAAATGCTTCCGGTCTTTCCATTTCATTCGACAAAGAAATTTGTGCTTCCGAGCTTAAACCGGCTTCCTTTTTGCAGTATTCAGAGCGATGCAAGCTTCGCAAAATAACTTTTGGGTCATTGTTTCGCCGCACTAGCTCATCTATACAGGCAGCTTATGATCAGCCGCTGATATGGTTTTTTGCTCGGCTGGATAGCGACAATGACCATGATGAGATATGTCCGGTAAGGATTGTCGTTCGTCCACCGGAAGGAATCGGGAAAGAAAGATGATGATTGCAAGACCTCTCTTCGCCTCCATGCTGGGCGCCGCAGTCTGTCTGACGACGTTTGGGACGGTTGCAGTTCCGGCCTTCGCAGCCGGCGCAGGGTCTGAGGTCAAGGTCATCGTTTCCGGTAATGCCATTACCAATAGCGATATTCAGCATCGCATGGCCTTTCTGAAATTGCAGCGCAAGGGCGGCAATCTCGCCCAAGTCGCCAAGCAAGAGCTGACCGACGAAATGTTGAAGCGCATCGAAATGAAATCGCGCGGCATCAACATTTCAGATCAGCAAGTTGACGAAGCCTATGCTGGTTTTGCCACACGCAACAAGATGAGCCTGGCGCAACTCAACCAGTTGATGAATCAGTCGGGCGTTACGCCGGATCATTTCAAGAAGTACATCATGGTGCAAATGGGCTGGGGCCGCCTTGTCAGCGCCCGGTTCCGTGCCACCGGCATGATCAGCGAACAGGAAGCCGTTCAGCGCATGTTGAAGGATGGCGGCAAGAAGCCTGTGGCGACCGAATATCGCCTCCAGCAGGTCATTTTCGTGGTGCCGGCATCGAAGCGCTCCCCCGCCCTTCTCGGCAAGCGCAAGCAGGAAGCAAACGCGCTCCGCTCGCGCTTCCAGAACTGCGATGCGACTCGTCAGCAAGCCAAAGGCATTCTTGACGTGACCGTTCGCGATCTTGGCCGCATCATCGAACAGCAATTGCCGAACGAATGGTCGAAAGCAGTCAAATCCACTTCGGTCGGTGGCACCACGCCGCCACAGGAAACCGAAAAGGGTGTTGAATTCCTGGCTGTCTGCTCAACCCGGCAGGTCTCCGACGATCGCGTTGCCCAATTGGTTTTCTCCATGGAGGGGGCGGATTCCGCTTCCGGACAGGAAAAGAAGGCCGAACAGCTCAGTGAGAAATATCTGGCGGAACTGCGCGAGAAGGCGAAAATCATTAATCGCTAACGATCAGGGCGCGCTTCGATCTGATTGAGCAGATCCGCGCTTTTGCTGTTTGGTTTGGTCGCGACTTTTTCCGAAAGCCGGTTCCTGCTTTTCGGAATGCGCACCGGACGGTTTCATCCGCATTCATTGGTGTATTGACGCGATGTCCGCTGCTCCTCTTCCCCCTCTCTCCATGAGCATTGGCGACCCGTCCGGCATAGGTCCGGATGTTGCGCTTGCGGCGTGGCTGCGGCGCGACGAGCTTTCGTTGCCGCCTTTCGCCTTGCTGGCAGATCCGCTGCAACTGGCCGCACGTGCGCGACATCTTGGGCTCGAAGTCGAGATTGAGGTCATCCCCGTCATTTCTGCCGCAACCAACGTTTTTGCATATGCATTGCCGGTGCTTCCGCTCAACAACAAGCTGACGGACAGTGTGGGCAAGCCTTTGCCGGAAAACGCTGCGGGCATTATCGAAGCTATTGAGCGGGCGGTTGAATTCACGCTGAAAGGTGAAGCTTCAGCGGTCGTCACCTGCCCGATTTCCAAAAAGCCGCTTTATGAAGCGGGGTTCCAGCATCCCGGCCATACGGAATTTCTGGCGGAACTTGCAAGCAAACATACGGACAAGCCGGTAACGCCAGTCATGATGCTGGCAGGTCCGCAGCTTCGCGCTGTTCCAGTCACCATTCATATTCCGCTTTCCGAAGTTCCCGTCCGACTGAACACGGCGGATATCATCGAAATTTCTCGGATTACCGCCGCCGAACTGAAACTGCGCTTCGGCATTCATTCCCCGCGACTGGCCATATCCGGGCTCAACCCGCATGCTGGCGAAGGCGGAGCCATGGGCAAGGAGGATGACGCCATCATCCTGCCTGCAATCGAGGCACTGTGTGCGGAAGGCATCGATGCATGCGGCCCCTTACCTGCCGATACCATGTTTCATGCACCTGCCCGCGCAACTTATGATGCCGCAATCTGCATGTATCACGATCAGGCGCTCATTCCTGCCAAAGCGCTGGCCTTTGACGAAACGGTGAATGTAACACTGGGCCTCCCTTTCATTCGCACATCACCCGATCACGGCACCGCTTTCGATATTGCGGGCAAGGGCATCGCCCGTCCGGACAGCCTCGTGGCTGCGGTTCGCCTGGCGCGGCAACTGGCAGAAAACGCGGCGAACGGTTGACTATGAGCATAGATAATCTTCCTCCGTTGCGTGAAGTGATAGAACGGCATGACCTGATGCCGAAGAAATCGCTCGGCCAGAATTTTCTCTTCGATCTCAATCTGACCTCGAAAATTGCGCGCCAGGCAGGCAATCTGCAAGACCAGCCCGTTATTGAAGTCGGTCCTGGCCCCGGCGGTCTGACCCGCGCGCTTCTGGCGCAGGGCGCTTATGTCACGGCAATCGAGCGCGACGAACGGTGCCTTGAAGCACTTGCCGAAATAGAAGCGCATTATCCGGGTCGCCTGCGCATCATCTCAGGCGACGCTCTGGAACAGGATTTTTCAGCCCTGTTTCCAGACGGGCCCAAGCCGCGCATTGTCGCCAACTTGCCTTATAATGTCGGCACACAGCTTCTGCTCAACTGGCTGCTGGTCGAACCGTGGCCGCCCTTCTATTCGTCCATGACGTTGATGTTCCAGCGCGAGGTTGCCGAACGCATCGTCGCAACGCCCGGTAGCGATCACTATGGGCGTCTGGGTGTGCTAGCGGGATGGAGAACCGTTTCCAAAATCAGCTTCGACGTGCCGCCGCAGGCGTTTACACCCCCGCCCAAAGTCATGTCGTCGGTCGTGCATATCATCCCGCGTGAAGATCCGCTGCCCTGCGATGCAAACGCGCTTGGGCAGATTACGCAAGCCGCTTTCGGGCAGCGTCGCAAAATGCTGCGTCAGAGCCTGAAACCGGTTGGCGGGGCCGAACTCCTTGAAAAGACAGGCATTGACGGAACACGCCGCGCCGAAACGCTCAGCGTCGAGGAATTTGTCGCGCTGGCGAATGCCTATCGACCGTCAAAGTAATCAGTGGTGACGGCTGCTTTTACCCGAAGCTGACTTTGTGGTTTCGGGCACAGCAGGCATGACGGGCAGTTTCATTTCGTTGACGATCTGCCCTACACGGTCGATTTCTTCGCGGAAGCTATTCAGGGAAGGACCTGTCAGTTTTTCGCCTGCATTGAGACGCGCTTTCAGCGGGTCGACATACTGATCGCCGACCTTGAGCTCGTAATAAAGATGCGGGCCGGTCGAGTAGCCGGTCGAACCGACATAGGCGATCACCTCTCCCTGCTTGACCTTTTCGCCGACCCTCAAGCCCTTTCTGGCCGATGAAAGATGCGCATAGGTCGTGCTATAGCCGCCCTGATGGCGGATACGGACATATTTGCCATATCCTTTCTGATACGAGATCAGTTCCACCACGCCATCGCCTGCCGCAACGATGGGCGAGCCGGTCGGCGCGTCATAATCGACGCCATTGTGATGTTTGCGCACATGCAGAACGGGATGAACGCGCCAGCCGAAACCATCGTTGAGACGGCCATTCGGCAAAGGCTTTGGCATGAGGAATTTCGCCATGGACGAGCCGTCCTCGTTAAAGTACCCCGTACCTCCGTCGCCCTTATGCCGATAAAGGCGGCGGCTTTTCCCGTCTATCGTGAACTCGACAAAAACCAGTTCCGGTTCCGTCTCGTCGCTCCCTCGGAACAGCAAGTCGATCAGTTCGGGCTTTCCTGCGCCGTCCAACGAAATGCCGTTCTGGGCGGCCAGTTTCTCGACCTCGCCAACGATTCCCTCCGGCGCGCCTGCCTGCTCCAGCCGGGACGGAATGGAGCCGCTGCTGTCCGGCGCCTTTTGCGGGCGATAGGCCGTCAGCATCGCATCGCGTGACAAACGGGCAAAAAGCCGTTCATCGCCCGTGGCGCGAAAAACGCCGTCGTCAGCTCGTCCATAAATCGCCTTATCGATATCGCCATGCACGAAGCGGGCAAGCGCGATATGCTGCTCTCCATCCGCCAGTTGCCTGGACTTGTCGACCAGCAGCTCGAGATTGTCGCCCGGAACCAGCTCCGTTCGCGCCAGAGCCTCCTCAAGACGCCTGCTATCCCCTGCTGCGATGCCAGCCGCTTGCAGCAACGCCCCCAACCGCTCACGCGACTGCGGCGCAACGATGATCTCGTGAACCCTTGCATCGGTACCCGTGGCCGGTTTGGCGAGGCTGACATTGATCGGCACGCCGCGCTCCAGTGCTTCCTCAGGCCGTTTCGACGGGGATTTCCGAACAGAAATACCGCCGCGCAGCGTATCATCGATCCGGTCCCGGTTCTGGCCTTTCAAGTCGAGAACCACATGCTGGTAGGTGTAGAGACGCGCATCACCGTCCTCGACACCTTCGGCGATATCGATACGTCGCGATACGGAACTGGCGGAATCGCTGCCCCCTGCGGGCGTCAGGCGCGCCTCTTTCGGTGCGGCGTGGCTGTGAACCAGGGTTGCCGGATTGACCATGACGGGTTGTGCGGCGTGACCATGGCGCACCAGCAGCCTCGTTGCAAACAGCAGCCCTCCACCGGCGATGGAGGCGGCGGCCAACAGCGCCAGACAGAACCGCAGATGCGTATGCAGGGAAAAACGGACCTGCCGGAATGGCTTCAGGCTTTGGGAAGAAAGCGGCTCGCCCTTCAAGATCGCGCCGAAGGCTGCAAGCTCACGCTCCGCCGTGGCAGCAGCCTGCGTTTCGCTTGTTGGGGCGCTTGATTGGGCTGACCCAAAGACCATTCTAACAGTTCTCTACCGCTGGATTGTTGGCGGATAAGCGGTAGAGAGAGCGGCTAAAATAAGGCTCGCGGCGGCGATATCCACCGGACGAGAACACATTTAGCGAATTGTGAAGATCAGGCCTTCGCACGCCCCCGGCGATGTTCGATCAGCATCGACCAGGTATAGAGCGCCAACCCCGCCCATATCAGCGCGAAGGCACCGAGCTGCGCGGCCGAAAACGGCTCGTGGAAAATGAAGATGGCGAAGAAGAACAGCATCGTCGGCGTCATATATTGCATGAGACCGATAGTCGTATAACGAAGCAGTTTCGCGCCGCCAGCATAGAGGATCAGCGGGATGGCCGTGAAAGGTCCCGCCAGAAGCAGCATCGTCACATTAAAGGCCGGTCCGGTCGAGAAATGGTCCTGACCATTTGCCGCCAGCCAGAACACATAGCCGAGCGCCGGAATGCACAGTATCAGCACTTCGAGCGTGAAGCCCTGCAACGGCGCCATAGGCAGTGATTTACGGAAGAACCCGTAAAGACCAAATGTGATCGGCAAGGCCAGGGATACCCATGGCAGGCCACCGGCATTGATAGTCAGCAAAAGCACTGCGGCAAACGCAAATCCAACGGCAACATACTGGACCTTCGTCAGACGTTCGCCAAGAAATAGCCCGCCAAGAACGACGTTGAACAGCGGATTGATATAGTAGCCAAGCGCCGCGCCCATCACCTGATCATGCGCAACAGCCCAGACATAGATCGACCAGTTGGCGGTGATAAGTGCGGCGGTCAAAGCCGCCATGGCCAGCATGCGCGGCCGGCGCACGGCATTGAGAATATCCCCGAACTGCCCCAGTGCGAGGAGCAGCAACAGGGCAACCGGAACCGACCATATCACGCGATGTGAGACCACTTCCATCGCCGGGATATGACCGAGCGCCTTGAGATAGAATGGCAAGGCACCCCAGAGCCCATATGCTCCAAGAGCCATCAGAAATCCGCGTGCCCCATCGGAAAGGCGCGTATCGGTGATGGTCTGATCGGACATGCCTCTCTCCTCGGGCGAAAAACGGTCCGCCCAATGCAATTGGCAGGCGGATCAATATGGAACCGCTATGCGCTCAACAATTCATAAAATCCATTCAATTATACTGATCCAAACATCAATCTTCGTGAACGGATGAGTTTACTCGGCAGCGGCCAGCCCGGCCAGCGAGCGGTTTTTCATCAGCTTGTAATTGACCGAATCCATCAGCGCCTGGAAGGATGCATCGATGATATTGTCCGACACGCCGACCGTGCGCCAGCGAGCGCCGGTCGCGTCGCCGGATTCGATCAGGACGCGCGTGATAGCAGCCGTTCCTCCATTGAGGATACGCACCTTGAAATCGACCAGTTCAAGATCCTCGATCTCGGCCTGAAAGCGCCCCAGATCCTTGCGCAATGCAATATCGAGCGCGTTGACGGGGCCGTGTCCTTCAGCCACCGACATGCGAACCTCGCCATCGACCTCCACCTTGACCACGGCTTCCGAAACGGTCTTCAACATGCCGTTGGCATCGAAACGTCGCTCGACAAGGCAACGAAAGGAGTCGACCTTGAAGAATTCGGGCTGTGGCGTCAGCATGTTGCGGGCCAGAAGCTCGAAGCTCGCATCCGCGCCCTCATAGGCATAACCTTCCGCCTCGCGCTCCTTGACCAGCGCAATCAGCGTATCAAGGCGCACATCGTCTTTCGCAACGCGAATGCCCCGGCGCTCCAGCTCGGCAATGAAATTGGATTTTCCGCCCTGATCCGACACCATGACACGGCGGCTGTTGCCGACCGATTCCGGCGGAATATGTTCGTAGGTCTGTGGCTCCTTGAGCAGCGCGGAGGCATGAATTCCGGCCTTGGTCGCGAAAGCGGAGGTGCCGGTATAGGGTGCCTGCTCCGCCGGTGCGCGATTCAGGATGTCATCGAAGGCGCGTGAAATGCGTGTGATGCCTTTCAGCGCAGCAGGCTTGATCCCCAGTTCAAAGCGTTCGGACCAATAGGGTTTCAGCGCAAGGGTCGGGATCAGCGAAACGAGGTTAGCATTGCCGCAGCGCTCGCCGATACCGTTGAGCGTCCCCTGCACATGACGCACGCCGGCATCGATGGCCGCAAGCGAAACGGCAACCGCCTGTTCCGTGTCGTTATGGGCGTGGATGCCAAGGCTTTCGCCCGGAACCACAGCCGTAACGGCAGCGATGATTTCGGCGACTTCGGACGGCTGTGTGCCGCCATTCGTATCGCAGAGAACGACCCAGCGCGCACCTGCGGAATAGGCCGCCTTGGCACAAGCAAGCGCATATTCGGGATTGGCCTTATATCCATCGAAGAAATGCTCGCAATCGACCAGCGCTTCCCGCCCTGCCATGCGTGCAGCAGTGACCGAGGCCGTGATGGACTCGAGGTTTTCCTCATTGGTGCAGCCGAGCGCGAGCCGAACATGATAGTCCCAGCTCTTGGCAACAAAGCAAACCGCATCGGCGGAGGCCTGCAACAGGCTGGAAAGGCCGGGATCGTTGGACGCCGAAACGCCTGCGCGCTTCGTCATGCCGAAAGCGGCAAATTTGGCGCGAGCAGTCTGACGGCGCTTGAAAAACGCCGTATCGGTCGGGTTGGCACCCGGATATCCGCCTTCCACATAATCGACGCCAAGCTCTTCCAGCAGCGCGACGATCGACTTCTTGTCCTCCACGGAAAAATCGATGCCGGGCGTTTGCTGCCCGTCTCTTAGCGTGGTGTCGTAGATATAGATGCGCTCGCGTGCCATTCTTGCCTGCCTGTGGGTGGGTATGCGGTTCGATCAACCTTGCTGTTGCGGCCAGTTTTCGGTGTCGTAATCGGGATGCTGGTAGGAAATCAGCGATCTGACAAGTTCGATGCTCTCTGGATCGCGTTCCGTTGGATAGCCGGGAAGATTTGCGAGCTTCGGCACATAGGGGAGTTGCTTCTCGATCCCCCATTGGATGGTCGGCTCTATCTCCTCCGGTGCATCGAAAGCGCCGATGGCAAGCGCGATACCATCAGGCGCTTCATAGGTAAGCGGCGTGCCGCATTCAGGACAGAAGCCACGCCGCACGTGATTGGACGAGCGGAAGCGCTTCGGCTCGTTGCGTGTCCATTCCAGCTTCGCTTCTCCCACGGACACCAGCGGCGCATAAAAATTGCCGAACGCCTTCTGGCACATGCGGCAATTGCAGATCGATGCGGACCCCAGCGCGCCATCGACGCGAAAGCGCACCGCACCGCACTGGCAGCCGCCAGTATAGATCGGTTTGTTATCAAGCGTCATCTCGTCCTCCCCTTGATCCGGACTTTGGCTAACCTACCACATCCCATGTCGTGATGCGCTCGCCCGTTTCCGGGTCCTTGCCATCCTTGAGTTGCACACCTTCGCCAAGCAGTTCATCGCGAATGCGATCAGCCTCGGCCCAGTTCTTCTCATTGATAAAGCGCAGACGCTCCGCAATCCGGGCTTCGACAGCTTCGCTATCCACCTCTGCCTTGGCAAAGACCGGAATATCTTCAGCCGTTACGAAATGCGGATCGAACAGGCCCAGCAGCGCCATGCCCTCGCCCAATCCGGCAACATCACGCGCCTTGAAAGCCTTGCGCAAAGCCGTGATCGCCGTCCAGCTGTTCAAATCGTCGGACAGAGCCTCCACCACCTCGCCGACTGCGGTCAGCGTTTCCGGCACCGCGAAATTCCTGTCGCGCAGCAGGCCATACCAGCGATGCAGCTCCTCGGCGGATTCCACCAGACGCTGCGCCGTCCAGTTGATCGGCTCGCGATAATGCGTCTGCAACATCGACAGGCGTGCGACCAGACCGACCCAGCGATCACGTGCATCGACGTCATCCCAGACGCCCAGTTGCGGCAAGCCCTCATTCAGCACATCGCGAATGGTGATGAAATTGCCGAGCGATTTCGCCATCTTCTGCCCTTCGACCTGCAAGAAGCCGTTATGCATCCAGATGCTTGCCATCCGCTCGGTGCCGAATGCGCAGCATGATTGTGCGATTTCGTTCTCATGATGCGGAAAGACGAGATCGATGCCGCCGCCATGAATGTCGAACTGGTTTTTCAGCGGATCATCGCATTTCAGGCCACCGCCGAACGGCTCAAGCAGCTTGGCCATCGACATGGCCGAGCATTCGATATGCCAGCCCGGACGGCCCAACGCCGTGATTCCTGCGGGAGATGGCCAGCCCGGCTCGCCTTCCTTCGACGGCTTCCACAGAACGAAATCCATTTCGTCCCGCTTGTAGGAGGCAACGTCGACGCGGGCGCCTGCCAGCATCTCGTCCAGCGAGCGGCGGGCAAGCGCGCCATAGCGCGGCCCCTTCCGCTCGTTCATGGCAGACGGCGAGAAGAGGACGTGATCCTCGGCCACATAAGCCACGCCGAGCTTCACCAGGCGATCGATCATGGCGCGCATTTCGTCCATATGCTCGGTCGCGCGCGGCTGAACGCTCGGCGCCAGATTGCCAAGCGCCGTCACGTCTACCTGAAACTGCGCATTGGTGCTTTCCGTCACCCGGCGAATGGCTTCGTTGAACGGCAGGTCAGGATAATCGCGCGCGGCGCGGGCGTTGATCTTGTCATCGACGTCCGTAATGTTGCGCGCATAGGTCACGTGATCCGCGCCATAAACATGACGCAGCAGGCGGAACAGCACGTCGAAAACAATCACCGGCCGCGCATTGCCAATATGCGCGAAATCATAAACGGTGGGACCGCAGACATACATGCGCACATTGTCGGCATCGAGGGGAGAAAACTCCTCCTTGGTGCGGGTCAGCGTGTTGTACAGACGCAGTTGCGGCGCATAAGCCATTGTAAATATTCCCCAAAAGACCTGTGAAATCAGTGCGCGACTGACTGCAGCCAACTGGCCGGGGCGTTATCATCCAATTTTTATGAAGGGAGACGAAAACGGCCGGGCCAGCAAGCTGCTAGCCAATAATAATCGCACAGATACAAATGATCGTGGTCAGCGTTTTCATGCCAGCACTTATCCTCAAGAGGGGTGCTTCCGTCAAGAACTTTCGCGACCAGCCTGATAGTTTGGCCAGATCGCCGCAAATGTTGCGGATTTGCAACACATATACATCCTCCACAGCATCAACCGGAAAACCCCAAAACCGGCTCCAAACAGCCTTCATTCGGTCTCAATCGATCACAAAATGGTGAACAGGCATTATCGAAAGGAAGGACCAATGTCTAAGAATGAACTGCAACCCCGCCAAGACCGACTGGTTGATAAATATCGCGAGATCGGGCCTGCCGTGCTTGTTGCAGCATTGCTGAACGCAACGCGGCGCACGACCGACGGTCGTAACGACAATCGCCGTCGCTCCATTCTCTCCGTCAAGAAGACCGGCTGAAAAGTCTGATATCGTTCAGCGCCGAGCCTCAGCGGGCGCGACGAGAAGAGACAGCGGATTCATAGAAACAGCGCCAGTGCGGGACACTGGCGATATGATCAGAACATCGAAAGCTGGCCGCCATCACCGTCATCGGATTCGGGCTTGCTCTTCCGCCTCGACTTTGCATTCTCCGAGGGAACCTGTTCCTCCACACGCTCCTGCAAGTCGGGCGTCGTGTTGGCCACCTTATTGACCTTGTCCGATACGGGAATCGCTTCAAAGAAATCATCCTGAACCGGGCGCATTATATCCGCCACTTCGCGGGGGAGGAAGCGCTTGCAGTCCAGCCAGCGGGCGAAATCTTCCGGCTGCACAACAACCGGCATCCTTTCATGGATGGGGCGCAACAGGTCGTTTGCGGCCGTCGTCAGTATGCCTCCGGTATCGATCTGCGAGCCGTCGGCGCTGCTCCATGTCTCGATCAAGCCACCGAAAGCAACAATGCCGCCCTTTCGCGGGCGCACCCAGTAAGCCTGAGCCTTGTTCTTCCCCTCGCGACGCCATTCGTAAAAGCCCGATGCCGGGATCAGGGCGCGTCGATGATTGAGGGCGGCTCGGAACGAATTCTTCTCCGCAGCGGTTTCCGAGCGGATATTGAACATCAGCGGCCAGTCGCTCGGGTCCTTGACCCATGACGGCACAAATCCCCAACGCACCAGCAATCCGACGCGATCCGGCCTGTTGCTCCCCGGCGGTGGCGTTTCGCCGCCGACAATGGTTAGAATGGGCTGCGTCGGCGCGATATTATATCGTGGAGGAAAATCCTCCGCGATCAATGCCGCCGCGAAGGCTTCCAGTTCTTCCCGGCTTGCAGTCAATGAAAAACGTCCACACATGAGGGGCATGTTCAAGCTTTTTGCCAAGCGGTCAAGGGTGGTTTTCCATTGCCAACGAGTGTCCAGCCAATCATAGCTAGGGTCAGGACCCAGAGCGCATCCCGAAAAGCGTGAAACGGTTTTCGGAGCGAGATGCGCTTGAAAACGAAAAGCTCGAACATGATGAAAACAGTTCCCGTACTTCCAATTCCTGCGAAAGTTCATGGTGTTTCGCTGATCTGCCGGCGCGAGCGGCGCTTTCTGCTGGTGGAGCGCGGGAAAGAACCATGGAAAGGCTGGCTCGCCTTTCCGGGCGGCAGCATTGAACCGGGTGAAACCCCGGAACAGGCCGCGATCCGCGAACTCAAGGAAGAAACAGCGCTCGATGCAAAGGCCCTGTCCCACGTCATCACCGTGGATCTGGCGCTTGAGGGCAAGGCTTATGCCAAGAGCTATTACCTGTCTGTGTTCCGGGCCAACGAAGTTTCAGGTCAGGAAGTGGCAGGAGACGACGCTGCCTCCATCCACTGGCTGACAATTGAAGAAATGACGACCGCAAAAGTGACGGACAGTACGCTTGAGGTCGCCCGGTCCGTGGCGGAGAGTGAAGACGAACGCCCGGATATTAATCCTGTTTAGCGATCTGCCTTGAAGAGGCCCCTATTTATAGCAATAGCTCATTTCCAAGTGAGAGGTTTTCGTTTGAAAAGCATTCCGTTTTTTCGACCGGCTGCCTGCTTCTCGATTGCTTTATGGGTCGGGGCGGCATTTCCGGCTTTCGCTCAGGACGCGCCCTATCAAGGGAAAATGTTGCGGCTCGCCGAAATTCTCGGCTCGCTTCACTATCTGCGCAATCTGTGCGGCGAGGCTGGCAGCGAATGGCGCGATCGGATGGATGCGATCGTAACGGCGGAAAAACCTTCCGAGGCCGAACGGGTGCGGCTCGTTTCAAGCTTCAACCACGGCTATCGCGTGTTCAGCGACAATTATACCCGCTGCACACCGTCGGCGCTTGCGGCGATAGATCGCTACATGAAGGAAGGCGGGGACTTGTCGAACGAGATCATCTCACGCTATGGAAATTAACCAATCATTCACTCTTGTGCGGATTGACAGGATTAGTTCATT
>Ga0182741_1000946_pt1 | contig 40834 bp, 40 predicted proteins | sample eDN5th37CBELigOP_FD_128874 | JGI IMG/M metagenome (GOLD analysis project Ga0182741, IMG submission 128874) | Enriched Organic Plus compost microbial communities from Emeryville, California, USA - eDNA 5th pass 37_C BE-Lig OP (version 2) (version 2) ... | reverse complement strand
CGGGTCTTACTTGGACAGGCGCAGGTTGGCCAGGTTCTGGGCGATGTCCTTGAACACGTCCGACAGCTGGTCGGCGTTCTGGACGTCGTAATACATCTCCGGCCGTGTCGCGCAGTTGCGCAACAGCGACGCGTTCCCGTCGAGGACGCGGATCGTATAGATCTTGATGCCGGCTTTCTTCACGTTGGCGCAGGCGGCCTCGGTGCGCCGATCGATCGCGCTCGTCTTGTTCGAGAAGCGGTTCTGGGTGTTTTCCCCGTCGGTGAGGAGGATGATCACCTTGTCGAGGTCGTTCTTCGGGTCGGACGCCTCCATCAGCGGCGAGGTGCGGGTGAGCGCGTGCCAAGCCCAGACCAGCCCGATGGTCACGTTGGTGTTTCCGGTCGCCTTCATCGAGTCGATCTTGTCGACGAGGCCCTGCGTTCCGTTCGCGTGGACGTCGACGAGCGGCAGGATGGACACCGGGCAGTTGCTCGCCTGGTGAGCCGGGAACAAGGTCTGCTTTTTGGCAGTGTTCGGCGCCACGTCGCTGACGTCGTAATTGAGGTTCGGATCCTTGTCGCGGTCCTGGACGCAACCGTTCCATTCCTTGTGGTCCTTGGGGACCCGCACGGTCTTCTGATTGTAGCCGAAACCGGTGGTGACCTCGTTGTAGTTTGCGGCGTCCCAGTCATCCCATTTGAGCCATTCCAGCTTGTAGCTGTCGGCATTGAGCTTGACGTTGACGTCGGTGGCGAAGGGGATGATGGCGATCTTAACGTCGTCGTTCTTCTTGGCGGCAGCGCTCAGGGTCTCGACCAGCTTCTTGGCGGCCTTTTTCAGTTCGCTGAGCTTATTGCCCATCATCGAGCCCGTATTGTCGAGCGCGAGCGCGAGCTCGATCCGCTTCATCCCCCAGACCACCTCGGAGGTGGAGCCGATCTTGATCTTGTCGGAATCGCCGAACAGATCGTTGAACAGGCGCATGAAGGTCGTGTTGACGTCCGCGGTGGCCGAGACGTCGAGGACGAAGCTGCCCGGCGCCGGCGAGGACAGCGAGGGCTTCACCTTGATGCTGGCGGGTACGGCGTCCGGATGCTTGAATTGGGCCAGGAAATATTCGGTGGCCTTCTGCTGCAGCTGCGTCTCGGTGAGCGCCTGCGCCTCCTTGGACAGCATCAGCGCAGTGGCGTCGAGGGCGGCCTGCATGGCCGTGCGCGCGGCATTGGCGCGGCTGTAGTCGACCGCCACGCCCACCGCGCCGATGATCGGCACGATCGTCACGGCGAAGAGCGGCGCTACGACGCCTCGACGATCGCGCAGGAACCACGCAAGCAACCGAAAGAGAGCCATCGACGTTGTCCAGGATCTAAGAAGGCCGGATCATGGACGGGAGGATTTGATTTTTCGTTGTGAAAAACGCTCCAATTTTTCGACGAATTTGCCGCTAATTTTACCAATGGCGGCAGAGGCGGAGCGTGCGTGCGCCGCGCGCGGCGCGCTGGGCAGGGTCCCGGCCGTGGAGGCCGGCCCGGATCTGGCGGGGCGATTACGCGGTAACTATTATATTAATGGGTTTTCCGCCGTGCCGCTTTGCGGCATGATTCTGCTACGGGGACGCGTCGGAGGCGACGCATCCGCCAAGTCGTCCGGGTCCACGATCAAGCTATGAGCCGCACGTTTCACGCAGTGATGCCGCTCGCCGGGGGCGTCCGGCATCCCAAGGTAAGCTCCCAGTCGGGCCGGATTCCGGCGCGGCTCGGGGACGAGGAGCGGCGCCGCCGCGGCGATCCGGGAAATCCTTCGGGTCCCGGGACGTCGGTGATCACGAAAACGAAGCCGCAAACCAAGCGGCCGAACCTGTACCGGGTTTTGCTGCTGAACGACGACTACACCCCGATGGAGTTCGTGGTGCTGGTGCTCGAGCGCTTCTTCAACAAGGACCGTGAAGCGGCAACGCGCATCATGCTGCACGTTCACCATCACGGGATCGGTGAGTGCGGGGTCTTCACCTACGAGGTCGCAGAGACCAAAGTGACGCAGGTGATGGACTTTGCCCGCAAGCATCAGCATCCTCTTCAGTGCGTCATGGAAAAGAAGTGACGCCGGACCCTCGAACCAAGAGGCCCTAATGCCCACATTTTCGCGCAGCCTCGAGCAGTCGCTTCACCGGGCGCTGGCGCTCGCCAACGAGCGGCACCACGAATACGCGACGCTCGAACACCTGCTGCTCGCGCTGGTCGACGACCAGGACGCCGCCGCCGTCATGCGCGCCTGCAATGTCGACCTGGAGAAGCTGCGTCGCAGCCTCGTCACCTATGTCGAGACCGAACTCGAGAACCTCGTCACCGATGGCGGCGAGGATTCGAAGCCGACGGCGGGATTCCAGCGGGTGATCCAGCGCGCGGTGATCCACGTGCAATCGTCCGGCCGGGAGGAGGTCACCGGGGCGAACGTCCTGGTGGCGATCTTCGCCGAGCGCGAGAGCCACGCCGCCTATTTCCTGCAAGAGCAGGACATGACCCGCTACGACGCGGTCAACTACATCAGCCACGGCATCGCCAAGCGGGCGGGCATGTCGGAGTCGCGTCCGGTGCGCGGCGTCGACGACGAGACCGAGACGAAGCCCGGCGAGGATTCGAAGAAGAAGGGCGATGCGCTCGAGGCGTATTGCATCAACCTCAACAAGAAGGCGCGCGAGGGCAAGATCGACCCGCTGATCGGCCGCGATCAGGAAATCCAGCGCACGATCCAGGTGCTGTGCCGGCGGCAGAAGAACAACCCGCTGTTCGTCGGAGATCCCGGCGTGGGCAAGACCGCGATCGCGGAAGGGCTGGCGCGGCGCATCGTCAACGGCGAGGTGCCGGACGTGCTACGGGACGCGACGGTGTTCGCGCTCGACATGGGCACGCTGCTGGCGGGGACGCGCTATCGCGGCGACTTCGAAGAGCGCCTGAAGCAGGTGATCAAGGAGCTCGAGGCCTATCCCGGCGCGATCATGTTCATCGACGAGATCCACACCGTGATCGGCGCCGGCGCGACCTCCGGCGGCGCGATGGACGCGTCGAACCTTTTGAAGCCGGCGCTGGCCGCGGGCACGGTGCGGTGCATCGGCTCGACCACCTACAAGGAGTATCGCCAGTACTTCGAAAAGGACCGGGCGCTGGTGCGGCGGTTCCAGAAGATCGACGTGAACGAGCCGACGGTGCCGGACGCGATCGAGATCCTGAAGGGGTTGAAGCCCTATTTCGAGGATTATCACAAGCTCAAGTACACCAACGACGCCATCAAGGCGGCGGTGGAGCTGTCGGCGCGCTACATCCACGACCGCAAGCTGCCGGACAAGGCGATCGACGTGATCGACGAGTCGGGCGCGGCGCAGATGCTGCTGCCGGAGAGCAAGCGCAAGAAGACGATCGGTCTCAAGGAGATCGAGACGACGATCGCCACGATGGCGCGGATCCCGCCGAAGACCGTGTCGAAGGACGACGCCGAGGTGCTGCAGCATCTCGAGGGCACGCTCAAGCGCGTGGTCTACGGCCAGGACAAGGCGATCGAGGCGTTGGCCGCGTCGATCAAGCTCGCCCGCGCCGGCCTGCGCGAGCCGGAGAAGCCGATCGGCAACTACCTGTTCTCAGGCCCGACCGGCGTCGGCAAGACCGAAGTGGCGAAGCAGTTGGCCGCGCTGCTCGGCGTCGAACTGATCCGCTTCGACATGTCCGAGTACATGGAGCGGCACACGGTGTCGCGGCTGATCGGCGCGCCTCCCGGCTATGTCGGGTTCGACCAGGGCGGGCTGCTGACCGACGGCGTCGACCAGCATCCGCACTGCGTGCTGCTGCTGGACGAGATCGAGAAGGCGCATCCCGATCTGTACAACGTGCTGCTGCAGATCATGGACCACGGTAAGCTGACCGACCATAACGGCAAGCAGGTCGATTTCCGGAACGTGATCCTGATCATGACCACCAATGCCGGCGCGGCCGACCTTGCCAAGGCGGCCTACGGCTTCACCCGGTCGAAGCGCGAGGGCGACGACCTGGAGGCGATCAATCGGCTGTTCGCGCCGGAATTCCGCAACCGGCTCGACGCGATCATCGCCTTCGGTCATCTGTCGCGCGAAGTGATCGCCAAGGTGGTGGACAAGTTCGTGCTGCAGCTCGAGGCGCAACTTGCCGACCGCGAGGTGACGATCGAGTTGTCGGAGGAAGCCCGCGACTGGCTGATCGTCCACGGCTACGACGAGCAGATGGGCGCCCGGCCGATGGCCCGGGTGATCCAGGAGCACATCAAGAAGCCGCTCGCCGACGAGGTGCTGTTCGGAAAGCTGATGGCCGGCGGCCATGTGCGGGTGATCCTCGAACGCAGCGAGGACGGGGTCGAGAAGATCGGCTTCGAGTATCTCGACGGGCCGGTGCAGCCGAAGCAGGAGAAGCTGCCCGAACCGCGTCGGGCCAAGCCGAAGCGGCGCAGCGGCGGCGGCGGTGGCACGCGCCGGGCGAGCAAGCCGCCAGGCCCGAAGGGCGGCGGGGGCGGCGGCGGATCGTCGCCGTCGCGGCGCAGCCCGGTGCCGAAAGTGCCGCTCGTGAAGGCCTGAGAGCAGGGACCAGAACAAAAGGGAAGGCCGGGCGATCGCCCGGCCTTCTTTCGTTTGCGGCCCTTGTACCTACGTGCGGCCCTGCGGGCCGCCGTGCGGGGTCAGTTGGTGGCGAAGCAGTAGATGAGGCCGGCGCCGCCGGTGCTGCGAAGGGCGGCGAGGCTGCATCCGCCGCCCTGGCCGCGCGTGGGATGGGACGTGTTCCACGATTTCGCCGGCGGCGAGTCGTCGAGGCCCATGCGGTCGTGATGGCCGACCATGGCTGTGCCTTCGCCGCTGCTGGTCCAGTTGCGGCAGGTGCGGTCCTCGCCGGGGGGAAAGGCGGTGCCGTCCGCCTGCGAGCCAGTGAGGATGTCGTGCTCGTTGGGGCTGTCGCCGCGGCCCTTGATCGGCTCGCCCTTCTCGCTGAGCGCGGTCTGCTTGTTGATCTTGTTGGCGTCGCTGTGCAGTTCGGCCACGTTGCGGGCGATGACCTCGCCCTTGGCATTCTGCCACGGCCCGGCTCCGATGCGGTCGCGGGCATTGACCGCCGGCTGGCCGTCAGTGGCCTGTGTCGAGAGGTAGGCGCGCCAAGTGCGATTGCCGGCGCCGGCGGCCTGCGCGAGCGTCTGGCAATGCTGATCGGCGCCAGCAAGTCCGCCGAAATCGGCGCCCTTGCCGGAACCGGTGCTGGTGACGAAGAAGGTCATGGCGTTCTGCTGCGCGTGAGCGGGTGGCGCCGGCAACAGCACCGTGGCGAACACGGCCAGGGCGAGGCCGGCGGGAAGGCTCCAGGTCATGGCGTTCCTCCATCAATGGCGCGTCACCGCGCGCCCGCCGCCATGATAGGCGTGGGCGCGGGGCTGGCCCGCCTGCACGCACCGGGTGCACGCAACTGTGATCGGCCCAGCGGACTGTCACCATCGCCGGACGCATGGCTCGGGCGCGGGGTGCGCGATTGCGCCGCAGGGCCCGTTGTGGGACAGGTCAGGGCCACTTCGGACCCGCTCATGACCGCTTCGTCCGCCAAGCCCCCGTCAACCGCCGTCGCCGCCTTTGTCGCGGGGGTGCGCGGGGCCGCGACCTCCGTCTTCGCGCTGGTCCTGTTCGGGACCTATATCGGCATCGGTGCACTGGCGCACGATCTCGGCTTCTCGCTCATCTGGGTGATCGCATCGACCCTGCTGATCTGGGCGGGCCCGGCGCAGGTGATCGCGATCACGCTGCTCGGCGGGGGGGCGCCCTGGATCGAAGCGGCGATCGCGGTCGGCCTATCCGGCGTGCGCCTGCTGCCGATGGTCGTCGCCCTGTTGCCGATCCTGAAAGGACCGCGGACGACCCAGCGCGCGCTGATACTGCCGGCGCATTTTACCGCGGTCAGCATGTGGGTGGAGGCCGTGCGGCTGGCGCCCGAAATTCCGCGCGAGCACCGCGTGGCCTTCGCCAACGGGCTCGGCACCGGGTTCATGATTTCCGCCACCGCGGCGACGATCGCCGGCCACAGCCTGGCGGCGACGCTGCCGGCGCTGCTGTCGGCGGCGCTGCTGTTCCTGACGCCGCTGTCGTTCCTGGTCTCGGTCGCGCGCAACGCCAAGCATCTGGTCGACCGGCTCGCTCTCGTGCTCGGGCTCGCGATCGCGCCGGTGCTGGCCTATGCCGAGATCGAACTGGACCTGCTGTGGACCGGGGTGATCGGCGGCACGCTCGCCTGGCTGGTGCACCGGGTGCGGGAGGCGGCGCGATGAGCGGCGAAGTTCTGTGGCCTTACCTGGCGCTCGTTCTGGTCGGGTTCCTGCCGAACGAAGTGTGGCGCTGGCTCGCTGTGGTGCTGTCGCGCGGCATCAGCGAGGATTCGGAAATCATCGTCTGGGTGCGCGCGGTGGCGACCGCGGTGCTGGCGGGCGTCGTGGCGCGGCTGCTGTTCTTCCCGCCGGGCACGCTGGCGGCGGTGCCGCTATCGGTGCGGCTCGCCGCGGTGGCGATCGGATTCACCACCTTCCTCGCGGTGCGGCGCTCGGTCTTCGCCGGGGTGCTGGCCGGGGAGGCGGCGCTGGTGATCGGCGCCGCGCTCGCCGGCCATTAGCCCTCACACTTCCGCCAGCGCCGCGCGCAGACGCTCGGCGTGAGCCGTGAGCACGTCCGGCTTTTCCATTTCGCTCGCCGGCGGCTTCATCGGCACGCCTTCGTGGCGCGGGACGATGTGGACGTGGAGATGGAACACGACCTGCCCGCCGGCCGTCTCGCTGAACTGCTGCAGCGTGATGCCGTCGGCGGCGAAGGCCTTCTTGGCGGCCTTGGCGATGCGCTGCGCCACGATCATGACATGGGCAAGATCGTCCGGCGCGACGTCGAGCAGATTGCGGGCCGGGTTCTTCGGGATCACGAGCGTGTGGCCGGTCGCCCGGGGCATGATGTCGAGGAAGGCCAAGGCGCGGTCGTCCTCGTAGACCTTGTGGCAAGGAATCTCGCCGCGCAGAATTTTGGCGAAGATGTTCGAGGGATCGTAGGCAGTCATCGGCTCCTCCCGCTGAGCCTCTTCGATGGCAAGGGGCAGGGGCGCGGTCAAGCCTCAGTCGATTTCGGCCTCGGCGGCGCGGCGGAACGGGGCCAGCGCGGCGAGTTCCTCGCCGGCCGCTTCGACATAGGCGCGCTCGCGCACGAGATAGTCGGCGACGGCGCGGCGCAAGCCGGGATCGGCGATGTAGTGGGCCGAATAGGTCGTCATCGGCAGGTAGCCGCGGGCGAGCTTGTGCTCGCCCTGCGCGCCCGCCTCGACGACGGCCAGGCGATGGGCGATCGCATATTCGATCGCCTGGTAGTAGCAGACTTCGAAATGCAGGAACGGATGGTGCTCGACCGCGCCCCAATGGCGGCCGAACAACACGTCGTCGCCGATGAAATTGATCGCACCGGCAATCCAGCGACCGGCGCGCTTGGCCATGACCAGGAGAATGCGGTCGGCCATGCTTTCGCCGATCAGCGAAAAGAATGACCGGGTCAAATAGGGGCGGCCCCATTTGCGCGAACCAGTCTCCATGTAGAAGGCGAAAAACGCGTCCCACACCTCCTCGGTGAGATCCGCGCCGGTGAGCCAGTGGATCGTGATGCCCGGCGCCACGGCCTCGCGGCGCTCGCGCTTGATCGCCTTGCGCTTGCGCGCGGCGAGCGCGGCGAGGAAATCGTCGAAGGAGCTATAGCCCGCATTGCGCCAGTGGAACTGCTGGTCGGTGCGCAAGAGAAAGCCGCGCGCGGCGAGGAACTCGGCCTCGGCGGCGGGCGCGAAGGTCACATGCGCGGAGGAGGCCTCGCGCAGGGCGCACAGTTCGACCAGGCCGGCGGCGAGCGCGGCACGAACCGCGTCGGAGTCGCCTTCGCCGACGAGCAGGCGCGGTCCGGTCGCCGGCGTGAACGGCACCGCGACCTGGACCTTCGGATAATAGTTGCCGCCGGCGCGCTCGTAGGCTTCCGCCCAGCCCTGGTCGAAGACGTATTCGCCGCGCGAATGCGACTTGAGATAGCAGGGCACGATGCCCATCGGTGCGCCGCCGGCGCCTTCCAGCACGAGATGCTGCGGCTGCCAGCCGGTGCGCGCGACGGCGGAGCCGGACGCTTCCAACGCGGCGAGGAATTCGTGCGAGACGAAGGGATTGGCCGGCCGCCGCCCGGCGCAAGCCGCGGCCGGATCGGCGCAGGCGTTCCAAGCTGCGGCCGGGATCTCGGCGATGGCGGGAACGACGCGAATGCGGAACTCGGTCTCGGTCATGCTGCTCCGTGTGGCATGGCCGAACGCGCGGTCAAGCCTCGGGCTTGAAGCCCTCGAAGATCATCTGCGAGGCCCAGCGCCGGGCGGTCCGGCGGTCGTCCGGCGTGCGCACGGTCCAGGTCAGCAGCGGCAGGCCGAACAGATGGCGAGCGATCAGCGGCGCCGCCGCCGGCAGATCCTTAACATGATAGGCGACGAAATGCGGCCTCGTCGTGAAAGCGTGAAGCAGCAGACCCATGCTGCGCTTCTGCGCCGCACTGAGCCGGTCCCACTCCTGGTGCCGGTACCAGCGTTCGGCAACGATGCCGCGCGGCAGGCCCGGGGCAAGACGGGCAACCTCCCGCAACAGTGCGGGATCGAACGACATGAGCGCGACCGGGCCGGCATAGTCGCGCAACACCGTGACGGCGCGCGCGGCGAGACGCAGGTCGCCGTCGAAGCGGCTCTTCAGCTCGATCACGAGCGGGACGCGGCCGGCCACGAGATCGCACAGGCCGGGCAGCGTGATCATGCGGTCCGCCGTGGCGCGGAACGGAACCTGCGCCAGCGCGGCGGCGCTCATGTCGGCGAGGCGCCCGACGCCGTCGGTGAGGCGCCCGAGCGCATCGTCATGATGGACCATCGCCTCGCCATCGGCGGTGATCTGCAGGTCGACCTCGATGGCGAAGTCGCCGTCGATGGCGGCGCGAATGGCGGAGGGCGTGTTCTCGATCACGCCGGCAGCGGCGTCGTGCAGGCCGCGATGGGCGACCGGCCGCGCCGTGAGCCAGTCGAGCCCGGGCATGGAGGTCAGGCGACCTCGAACATGCCTTCGACCTCGACCGCGGCGTCGAGGGGCAGGACGGACACGCCGATCGTGGTGCGGGCATGGCGTCCCTTGTCGCCGAACGCCGCGACCATCAGGTCGGAGGCGCCGTTCATCACCTTCGGCCCGTCCAGGAAATCCGGTACCGAACTGATAAAGCCGCCGAGCCGGACGACCCGCACCACCTTCTCGAGGTCGCCGATCACCGAGCGGACCTGGGCGATCAGGTTGATGGCGCAGGCGCGGGCGGCCTGCTGGCCTTCCTCGACGCTGACGCCCCCGCCGAGCTTGCCCTTGGCGACGAGCTTGCCCTCGGCGTCGAGGCAGAGCTGACCGGAAACGATCACGAGATTGCCGGTGCGCACCGCTCCGACATAGTTGGCGATCGGCGCCGCTGGCGTCGGCAGCGCAATTCCCAGTTCCGCAAGCCTGCTCTCTACCGTTCCAGCCATGGTCTTCCCCTTGTCGGGCCCGCGCCCAGAAGTATCGGCCGACAGCGCCCGCCGGCGCCGGCCCGCCGCCTGTTTGAACCATCGTCCTGCGGTGCGCAAGCGTTGACGGGGGGCAGGCCGGCGTTGCGAGGCGGGCGGCGCATGCCTATGCTCGGAACGGGTGGGGGGCTGATCAGAATCACTGATCCGGCTGGACGATCGGCTGTCCTGACGGGCGGCGACCGGTGTTCTGCGGGCGATGCCATTGTGAGCAATGACATTGCCGGCAGCCGGCGGGCGGAGGTTGATTGATGGCCGTCTATCCGAATCCCCGGCGCGCCGGCGCGCTGCGATGGGTCTGCATCACTGCCGGGCTGGCGGTGGCGCTGAGCGCCGGCTTATCGCCGCGCACCAGCTTGGCGCAGGAGCCGGACGTGCGGCTGACGCCGCATCGCGCGGTTTACGATCTCAAACTCGTGGAAGCGCGGGGCAAGCAGTCGCTGCAGGCCGTGCGCGGGCGCATCGTGTACGACTTTTCCGGCAATGCGTGCGAAGGCTACGCGCTGCAGTTCCGGCAAGTGACGGAGCTCGACACCGGCGAGGGGCGGCAGGCGATGAGCGACCTGCGTTCGACCACCTGGGAAGACGGCGCAGCAAAGGCGTTCCAGTTCGCGTCGCAGAACTTTCTCAATCAGCAGGAGACCAGCAGCACCAAAGGCCGCGCCGAGCGCGACGGCAGCGGTGTTGCGGTGGCACTGACCAAGCCGGAAACGAAGGCGACGACGCTCGACGTGCCGGTGGTGTTCCCCACCGAGCATGTGCGCAAGGTGATTGCCGCCGCGCGGGCAGGGAAGTCGCTGCTGGAAGTGTCGGTCTATGACGGCTCCGACAACGGCGAGAAGATCTACAACACGCTCGCCGTGATCGGAAAACCGATCGGCCCCGACAAGCCGTCGCAGGATGCGGTCGCAAGCCATGCGGAAGTGGCCAGCCTGAAACGCTGGCCGGTCACGATCAGCTATTTCGATCGCAGCAAGCGCGGCGGCGAGCAGACGCCGGTCTATTCGATCGGCTTCGAACTCTACGAGAATGGGATTTCGCGGGAGCTGTCGCTCGATTACGGCGATTTCGTCATCGCCGGGACGATGACCAGCCTCGAGGTCCACGACAGCAAGAACTGTCCGTAGGCTCAGGACCCTTCGTCGAAAACGATGCCCTTGATCACCGCGGCAGCGCCGAAGCGGTTGCGCAGGCGGTCCATCGCCTGCTCGGCCGCGGCGGTGCGGCGGCCGCGGCCGTCGACGAGATCGGCGGGATCGGCCTGGTCGGCGGCGACAAGGCTGGAGACGCCGACGCCGAGCAGGCGGTAGCGCGTGCCGTCGGCCTCGCGCTGCAGCAGCGGGCGCGCCGCCTCGAACAGGCGCGCCGCGAGCTGGGTCGGCGATTCGAGCGAGCGTGCCCGGGTGCGCAGGCGGAAGTCGGCGGTCTTGAGCTTGAGCGTCACCGTGCTGCCGGCGAGCTCCTTGGTTTTGAGCCGGCGCGAGACCTCTTCGCATTGCTGCCACAGGCACTGCTCGAGCGGGCGAAACAGCGCGAGATCGCGCTCGAAAGTGGTTTCCGACGAGACGCTCTTCGTCTCCCGTTCCGGCGAGACTGCGCGCTGGTCGATGCCATGGGCCAGCCGAGCGAGACGGCGGCCTTCGTTGCCATAACGGCGCATCAGCTCCGTCTCGCCCAGGTTCTGCAGGTCGCCGATGGTGCGGATGCCGTCGCGGGCGAAGCGCTCGGCGCTCGCCTTGCCGACCCCCCAAATGAAGGTGATCGGCTTCGGCGCCAGGAACGCCGCCGCGTCGGCGCGGCCGAGCACCGCGAAGCCGCGGGGCTTGTCGAGGTCGGAAGCGATCTTGGCGAGAAACTTGTTCGGCGCCAGGCCGATCGACACGCCGATGCCGATGTCGCGCTCGACCCGCGTCGCGAAGGCGGCGAGGGTCCGGGCCGGGGAGGCGCCGTGGATCCGCTCCGTGCCGGACAGGTCCATGAACGCCTCGTCGATGGAGAGCGGTTCGACCAACGGCGTGAGATCGCGCATCAAGGCGCGGACTTCGCGTCCGACGGCGGCATATTTCTTCATGTCCGGACGGCGCACCACGGCGTCCGGGCAGAGCGACAGTGCCTGGAACATCGGCATGGCCGAACGCACCCCGTAGGTGCGGGCGATGTAGCAGCAGGTGGAAACGACGCCGCGGCGGCCGCCGCCGACGATCAGCGGCACGTCGCGCAGGGACGGGTCGTCGCGTTTCTCGATCGCCGCGTAGAACGCGTCGCAATCCACATGGGCGATGGCGAGGTTGTGAAGCTCGGGATGGCGCACGACCCGCGGGGAGCCGCAGCCGGCGCAGCGGCGCGCGCCGTCCGGGACATCGCTGAGACAGTCACGACAGAAGCCGGACATGGCGGGTCGCGGAGTTCCAGAGGGCGGCCCGCTTGGGCCGGATGGTTACGGGGTCTCCCGCTCCCAATCCGGTCCCGCCAGCGCCGACCGCGCCCGCATGACCGTCTTGGGGTCGATGCCGACATGGTCGGCGAAGGCCACGAGCAGGTTTTCGTCCGATACGATATGATCCAGCACGCCGGCGAGGAAGCCCGGCTCGCGGGCGGCCGTCCGGAGCGATTCCGGGCCGAGGCCGGACACGGCGAGGAACCGGCCCAGGCGCTCGGGCTCCTCGGCGAGGGAGGCCAGGGCCTGAATCGCCAGGTGCTGCGCCATTTCCTGCGGGTTCGGGGGCGTCCTGGGTCTCACGTCGTGTTTGCCTTTCCGTAAGATCTGCGGAGTAGGTTGCCGCCGGATCATGCCCGACCGTCAAGTCATCCGCCCGCCCGTCCGGAAGGGGGGAGCGGCGGCGCACCGGGGCCGGCCTGGACCGTTATGCCGATACAGCAATCCGGGCAAGGGACTGCCGGAAGGGAGCGGGGGATGGCCAAGACCGTCCTGATCGTCGAGGACAACGAGCTCAACATGAAGCTCTTCCATGACCTTCTGGAAGCGCACGGTTACGAGACGCTCGGCACCCGAAACGGCATCGAGGCGCTCGACCTGGCGCGCAAGCACCGTCCCGACCTCATCATCATGGACATCCAGCTCCCGGAAGTCTCGGGGCTCGAAGTCACCAAGTGGCTGAAGGACGACCCGGAGCTGAAGGCGATTCCCGTCGTGGCCGTGACCGCTTTCGCCATGAAGGGCGACGAGGAGCGGATCCGCGAGGGTGGCTGCGAGGCCTACCTGTCGAAGCCGATCTCGGTCGGGAAGTTCATCGAAACCGTCCGCCATTTCGTCGGGAACGCCTGAGGAGCCTGATCGATGACCGCCCGCATCCTCGTCGTCGATGACGTTCCGGCGAATGTGAAGCTGCTCGAGGCGCGGCTCACCGCCGAATATTTCGACGTGGTCACGGCAATGAGTGGAGCGGAGGCGCTTGCGATCTGCGAGCGGGCGCAGTGCGATCTCGTCCTGCTCGACGTGATGATGCCGGGCATGGACGGCTTTGAAGTCTGCCGGCGCCTGAAAGCGGGCGCCAACACCCATCACATTCCGGTGGTCATGGTGACGGCGCTCGACCAGCCGTCCGACCGCGTGCGCGGGCTCGAAGCCGGCGCCGACGACTTTCTGACCAAGCCGGTCTCCGACGTCGCCCTGATCGCGCGGGTGCGCTCGCTGATCCGGCTGAAGATGGTGACGGACGAGCTGCGCATGCGCGCGGTGACGTCGAAGGAGATCGGGCTGCAGGATTCGCTCTCCGCCGGGGTCAACGAGCCGGGAACCGGCGCGCGCGTGCTGGTGGTTGACGATCGTGCGTCCTCCTATGAGCGGCTCGCCGGATTTCTCACCACCGAGCATCACGTCGACGTCGAGCCGGATCCGCAGGAAGCGATCTTCCATATGGCGGAAGGCAATTACGACCTGCTTCTGGTATCGCTCGGGCTGGCCAATTTCGATGCGCTGCGGCTGTGCAGCCAGGTGCGCTCGTTGGAGCGCACGCGCAACATCCCCATCCTGATCCTGGCCGAACCGGAAGAGGACGCGCGGCTGATGCGCGGCCTCGAGATCGGCGTGAACGACTATCTGGTGCGGCCGATCGATCGCAACGAATTGCTGGCGCGTGTGCGCACCCAGGTGCGCAAGAAGCGTTATGCCGAGCGGCTGCGCGACAATGTCCAGCTGTCGATCGAAATGGCGATCACCGACGGCCTGACCGGTCTGCACAATCGCCGCTACATGGAGAGCCACCTGTCGACGTTGGTCGAGCAGGCGGCGTCGCGCGGCAAGCCGCTGTCGCTGCTGGTGCTCGACATCGACTACTTCAAGTCGATCAACGACGGCTACGGCCACGATGCCGGCGACGATGTGCTGCGCGAGTTCGCGACGCGCATGCGCAAGTCGATCCGCGGCATCGATCTCGCCTGTCGCTATGGCGGCGAGGAATTCGTGGTGGTGATGCCCGAGACCGACATGGCGATCGCGGCGATGGTGGCGGAGCGGGTGCGGCGGCGTATTGCCGGGGAGCCCTTCGTCATCCAGCAGAGCGGGCACGCGATCGACGTGACGATCTCGATCGGCATTGCCGCATTGCGGGATGCGAACGACACCGCCGCGACCATCCTGCGCCGGGCCGACCAGGCGCTGTACCGGGCCAAGCGCGACGGCCGCAACCGGGTGGTGGCGGACGCCGCCTGAGCCCTTTCCGGGCTTCCTCGGGGCGGCGTGCATAAACCATAACTCTTTACGCTGACTGCGAATCTCGCCACGATTCAGGAAGTGGAAAGGTTGATTTCCACCGCCGATCCGATAGCTTTTGGAGGACGGCGAAATTGCAGCCGAAAGCGCAACGGCAGGTCCGGCGCCGGCGGCACAAACGCCCGGAAGTTACTGATAACCCTACGGAATGCTCAGGTCCGCCGCATCTCCTGGGTCCGTGGGGTTCGGCCGGTCCGGGGGCGGTGAGAGTGGCCTCCTCATGACACCGCTCCCGACCGGCCACCTATTCCCCGATCCCAGCCCGATCACAATTGCGTTTGCGCCGCACCCAGGACGCTGACCCGTGGGGAGGAGGGCCGGCCACCAGCCCCTGAAACGCAAAGGGCGCCCGAAGGCGCCCTGAACGGCATCGCGGTGGCCGATCTTACTTGATCTTGGCTTCGCGGAACTCGACGTGCTTCTTCGCGACCGGATCGTACTTCTTCTTGGTCAGCTTGTCGGTCATCGTGCGCGAGTTCTTCTTCGTCACATAGAAGAAGCCGGTGTCCGCGCTCGACACGAGCTTCACTTTGATGGTCGTCGCTTTGGCCACGGCGGCCTCCTCAAATAGGGGGAAACGGGACTCGCGGCCCCGATCGTGGCCGGCAACCTAGCGATCGAAGGGCAAAAGTCAAGAAACGGGGTCAGATCAGCTCGCGGTGAAAGCGCCCGCGGCGCATGTAATAGAAGGGGACCGGCAGGTCGTGGCCGAATCCGGCGGCGGTGCGGGCTTCCAGCTCCTCCAGCACCGCCTGGGTGATGGTCGGCAGCGGGTAGTGCTTGGCCTCGGCGATCGGCACCCAGGCGAGTTCGACGAATTCGGCGTCCGGACCGACGATCCCGTCGATGCGATGGACGATGGCGCCCGCGTCGGCCGCGAAGAAGCGGGCGTCGAAACGGACCGGGCGCCGCGGCGGCGTGATGGCGCGGGCGACGAGGTGCAGGGCGCCGAGATCGAGCGCGATGCCGTGGTTGGCGAACAAGGACCAAGCCGGATGGGAGTGCCTCACGGCCGCCGGGTCCTTCACCCCGATCAGCATGCCCGTCTCTTCGGCCGTCTCACGAATGGCTGCCGCCGCCAGTGCCGGCGCCTTGGCCTGGGCGGCGGCGGGAATGCGCGCGCGCAACCGTTCTTCGACCTTCGGATGCAGCGGCGTCGCCAGCGGCGCGGCCGCATCGCTGCGCTCCAGCCGGCCGCCCGGGAAGACGAACTTGCCCGGCATGAACCGCTGGCCCGGATGGCGCCGGCCCATCAGAACGGTCGGAACCTTCTGCGAGCGGTCGACGACGATCAATGTCGCGGCATCGCGCGGCCGTGTGTTGGTGGTGCCGAATTCCCGTTCCGCCGCCGTCAGGCGGGCCGCCAAATCGTTCATGGCGCGGAAGTGGCCGCCGGCTTGGCCGCGAGCGAGGCGGGACGCGAGGCGTGCTCGAAACCATGCATGCGCAGCGCCCATTGCAACGCCACCAGCGTGCCTTTCACGGGAGTCAGCAGCAGAAGCGACAGCGCGATGGTCAACGGCACCCAGAGGGCGAAGTGGACCCAGTAAGGCGGCACGAACGCCATTTCCAGCGACAGCGCCATCGGCACGATGATGTGCCCGACGATGGCGATGACGAAATAGGCCGGGGCGTCGTCGGCGCGCTGATGGTGCAGCGCCTCGTCGCAGGCGGGGCAATGATCGCTGACCTTGAGGAAACGCGCGAACATGGCGCCTTCGCCGCAATGGGGGCAGCGGCCGCGCAGGCCGCGAAACAGCGACTGACGGAGCGGGCGAGGCTGGTCTGTGTCGTTCATCATGTCCTTCATCGGCGCTTCTTGGTGCTCTTGTTGCGCTTCCCGCTCTTGCCGGCACGGGCAGCGGCCTTGCGGCCCTGTTTGCGGCCCGGCGGCGGCGCCTTGCCGTCGGACCTTCCGGGCCGCGCGCGGAAACTCCGGGCGCGGGTCCGGCCTTTCGGGACGACGTTATAGCGTCCCTCGGACAAAAGTTCGAACCGCAAAGCGCCGGCGACGGGCGCGGCCTCGACCAGGCGGACGGTGACGCGGTCGCCGAGCCGATGGGTCTCGCCGGTGGCATCGCCGACAAGGGCGTGGGCGCCCTCATGGTAGCGGAAGAAGTCGTTGCCGAGCGTCGCGGCGGGGATGAAGCCGTCGGCGCCGGTCTCGTCCAGCTTGACGAACAGGCCGGCGCGGGTGACGCCGCCGATGCGGCCCTCGAACACGCTGCCGATCCGGTCGGCCAGAAAATGGGCGATGAGCCGGTCGACGGTCTCGCGCTCCGCCGCCATGGCGCGCCGCTCGGCGGCGGAAATGCGCGCGGCGATCTCGCCCAAGGCGGCCGTGTCGACATCCTCTCGCAGCCCGTCGCGGCCGAGCTTGAAGGCGCGGATCAGCGACCGATGGACAACCAAGTCGGCATAGCGCCGGATCGGCGAGGTGAAGTGGGCGTAACGGCGCAGGTTGAGGCCGAAATGGCCGTAATTCTCGGCGGCATATTCCGCCTGCGCCTGGGTGCGCAGCACCACCTCGTTGACCAGGCTTTCGGCGTCGGTGTCCTCGACGCGGGCGAGGATGCGGTTGAACTGGGCGGGCTTGAGCACCTGGCCCTTGGGGAAGGTGATGTTGAGCGTGCCGAGGAATTCGCGCAGCGCCTCGACGCGTTCCAACGACGGCTCGTCATGGACCCGGTAGATCAGCGGGACCTTGGCGCGCTCCAGGCTCTCGGCCGCTGCCACGTTGGCGAGGATCATGAATTCCTCGATCAGGCGATGCGCGTCGAGCCGCTCCGGCACGACGACGCGGTCGACCGTGCCATCGGGTTTCAGCACGATCTTGCGCTCGGGCAGATCGAGATCGAGCGGGCCGCGCTCGTCGCGCGCCGCCTTCACCGCGCGATAGGCGGCGAAGAGCGGTTCGATCACCATCGGCATCAGCGGCTCAGTCGCTTCGTCCGGGCGGCCGTCGATGGCCGCCTGCGCCTGCGCGTAATGCAAGCGTGCGGCGGAGCGGATCATCACCCGGTGGAAGGCGTGCGTGCGCTTGCGCCCGTCCGCGCCGATCACCATGCGCACCGCGAGCGCGGCGCGGTCCTCGCCGGGGCGCAGCGAGCACAGGTCGTTGGAGATGCGCTCGGGCAGCATCGGCACGACGCGATCGGGGAAGTAGACCGAATTGCCGCGCGCCAGCGCTTCGCGATCGAGCGCCGATCCCGGCCGCACGTAGTGGGCCACGTCGGCGATCGCCACCGAAACGATGAATCCGCCGGGATTGCTGGGGTCGCTGTCGGCCACTGCGTGTACGGCGTCGTCGTGATCCTTGGCGTCGGCCGGATCGATCGTGACGAACGGCACCTGGCGCCAGTCCTCGCGGCCGGCAAGCGTCGCGGGCTCGGCCTGCTCCGCCTCGGCGAGCGCATCGCTGCGAAACTGGTCGGGAATGCCGTGCGCCTGGATCGCGATCAGGCTGACGGCGCGCTCGCTCTTGAGCGAGCCGAGCCGCTCCTTCACCCGCGCGGCGGTGAGGCCGTAGCGGCCCTGGCGGGCCACATCGACGGCAACCAAGTCGCCGTCCTCGGCCTCGCCGGTGGCACCGGGCGGGATCGTCAGTTCGCGGCCGAGCTGCTTCTTGTCGACCGGCGTGAGACGGCCGCCGCCATTGGGCAGGGCGCGAAAGATGCCGAGCACGCGATGGCGGGTGCGGTCGAGCACCTTGACGACGCGACCGATGTGGCGGACCGCCTCAGTTTCCTCGCCGGTCTCCTCGACCCGCAGCAGGGCCCGGTCGCCGACGCCGACGGTCTCGCCCGGACGCGGCCGGCGCGAGAGATGAACCCGGATCTTCGGTGCCGGTCCATGCGCGTCCTCGTCCCATTCCGCGGGAACGGCGAGAAGCTCGCCGTCGGCGTCACGTTCGACGATGTCGGACAGGACCACGGAGGGAAGGGCGCCGGCCCGCTGCAGGCGCTTGCGGCGGCGGTCGACATGCCCCTCGTCGGCGAGCTGGCGCAGCAGGTCTTTCAGCGCGATCCGGTCGCCAGACGACAGGCCGAAGGCGCGCGCGATCTCGCGCTTGCCGACCTTGCCGCTCTGGCTGCTGATGAAGGCGAGCAACTCCTCCTTCGAGGGGAGGGTGCCGCCTTTGCTCGTTCGATTTCTGGCCAAGAGACTCGCCTGGTTCGTCCCGCGGCCCACATCCTACCGGGTAATTGGGCCGCTTACGCTTTCCCGGCAGCCGTCTTGGTCGCTTTCTTGGCTGCGCCAGCCTTGGTCTTCGCTGCCGAAGCCTTGGCAGCGGATTTCGCCGCACCCTTGGCAGCCGTTTTGGGCGCGCTCTTGGCCGCTTTTTTGGCGGCCTTCGGCGCGGACTTCTTGGCCGCCTTCTTCGCAGCGCCGGCGCCGTCCTTTGCCGCCTTCTTCGCGGCTGGACGCTTCTTGCCCGGGTGCGCCGCGGCGCGCGCGTCGATCAGCGCGACCGCCTCTTCGAGGGTCAATGTCTCGGGCGCCTTGTCGCGCGGCAGCGTGGCATTGACGCCGTCATGGGTGACATAGGGGCCGTAACGGCCCGACTTGATCAGGATCGGACCGCCCTTTTCCGGATGGTCGCCCAGGCTGCGGCCCGGATCGCCGCCGCGACGGCCGCGCGATCCGCGCGCCACCTTCTCGGCGATCAGGGTCACGGCGCGGTTGAGGCCGATCGTCAGCACCTCTTCGACCGACTCCACATTGGCGTAGGTCTTCTCGTGCTGCACGTAGGGCCCGAACCGGCCGATGCCGGCGAGGATCGGGGAGCCGGTCTCGGGATGCTTGCCGACTTCGCGCGGCAGGGACAGCAGCGCCAAGGCACGGTCGAGGTCGAGATCGTCGAGCGCCTGGCCCTTCGGAATGCTGGCGCGTTTCGGCTTTTCCCCGTTCTCGGCCTCGCCGAGCTGCAGGTAGGGACCGAAGCGCCCGGTGCGAATGGTGACGTCGAGGCCAGTCTCGGGATCGACGCCCAGCTTGCGCGTGCCGCCGTCGCCGTTCTCGCTCTCCGCGCCGGCCGCGAGCGGCCGGGTGTGGCGGCATTCCGGATAGTTCGAGCAGCCGATGAAGGCCCCGAACTTGCCGAGCTTCAGCGACAGGCGGCCGGTCCCACAGGTCGGGCACAGGCGCGGATCGGTGCCGTCGGCGCGCGGCGGGAAGATGTGCGGCGCCAGCATGGCGTCGAGCGCATCCAGCACTTGGCTGATGCGCAGGTCCTTGATGTCGTCGACGGCGCCGATGAAGTCGCGCCAGAAGTCGCGCAGCACTTCGCGCCAAGGGATCTCGTTGTTGGAGATGCGGTCGAGCTGTTCCTCCAGCGCCGCCGTGAAGTCGTATTCGACGTAGCGGGTGAAGAAGCTTTCGAGGAAGGCGGTGACGATGCGGCCCTTGTCTTCCGGCTGCAGGCGGCGCTTGTCGATGCGGACATAGCCGCGATCCTTCAGCACCTGCAGCACGGCAGCATAGGTCGAAGGCCGGCCGATGCCGAGCTCTTCCATCCGCTTGACCAGCGACGCTTCGGAATAGCGCGGCGGCGGCTCGGTGAAGTGCTGCGTCGCGGCGATGGCGCGCTTGGTTAGGACCTCGCCCGCCTTCATCGCCGGCAGGCGGCGGGATTCCTCGTCCTCGTCATCCTCGTCGCGGCCTTCCTGATAGAGGGTGAGGAAGCCGTCGAACTTCACCACGGTGCCGGTGGCGCGCAAGTCGAGGGTGCGGGCGCCGACCTTGGCGACGATATCGGCCGTGGTCCGCTCCAGCTCGGCGGACTGCATCTGGCTCGCCATGGCGCGCAGCCAGATGAGCTCGTAGAGCCGCGCCTGGTCGGCGTCGAGGAAGCGGGCGACGCTGCGCGGCCGGCGGGCGACGTCGGTCGGGCGGATCGCCTCGTGGGCCTCCTGGGCGTTCTTTGCCTTGGTCTGATAGCGGCGCGGCGCGTCCGGCAGGTAGGGCGCACCGTAATCCTGGCTGATGACACGGCGCAGCTGGCCGATGGCCTCCTCGGCCATCTGCACGCCGTCCGTCCGCATATAAGTGATGAGGCCGACCGTCTCGCCCTCGATGTCGACGCCCTCGTACAGGCGCTGTGCGATCCGCATCGTGTGCGCCGGCGCGAAGCCGAGCTTGCGGCTCGCTTCCTGCTGCAAGGTCGAGGTGGTGAAGGGCGGCGGCGGGTTGCGGCGGGCCGGCTTCGCCTCGACCGCGGAAACGGTGAAGGCGGCGGTCTCGAGCGCCTGCTTGAAGGCCTCGGCCTCGGCGCCGGAGCCGATGTCGAGGCGCTGGATCTTCTTGCCGTCGGCGCCGACCAGCCGCGCCTCGAAAGTCTCGTTACGCGGCGTCGCAAGGGTCGCCACCAGCGACCAGTATTCGCGGCTGACGAACTTCTCGATCTCGAGCTCGCGGTCGCAGACGAGGCGCAGCGCCACCGACTGGACGCGACCGGCCGAGCGCGCGCCAGGGAGCTTGCGCCACAGCACCGGCGAAAGGTTGAAGCCGACCAGATAGTCCAGGGCGCGGCGGGCGAGATAGGCGTCAACCAGGGCCGAATCGATGGCCCGCGGGTTCTTCATCGCCTCGGTGACGGCCTGCTTGGTGATCGCGTTGAACACCACCCGCTCGACCGGCTGCGATTTCAGCGCCTTCTTTTCCTTCAGCACTTCGAGAACGTGCCAGGAAATGGCCTCGCCTTCGCGATCCGGGTCAGTCGCGAGGATCAGCTTGTCGGCGCTCTTCACGGCCCGTGCGATGTCCGCGAGGCGCTTCTGCGCCTTGCTGTCGACCTCCCAGATCATGCGGAAGTCGGCCTCGGGGTCGACGGACCCGTCTTTCGGCGGCAAATCGCGGACGTGACCAAACGAGGCGAGGACCTCGTAGCCGGGGCCGAGATATTTGTTGATCGTCTTAGCCTTCGCGGGCGACTCGACGACGACGACGTTCATGTAGCGCCAGGTCTCAGTTTGGCGATCAGGACCGAAATCCGACCGCAGGTGGGCCGGAACATGGGTAAAAGGCCGGGTGCTGTCAAATCGGCCCGGCTGAAAGCCGCTCCATCACCGCAAAAAATGGTGGCAAAGGCTGCGCCGGCCACGACATTCCGGGTTTTGCTGCGTCCGCGTGCGTGATGCGAGAATGCAGCTGGCGGTTGCACGATCCGGAATCAGGACATGGAGAGGGCGACCCGGCCGCCGTGCCAGTTCAGCCGGCCGGCGACCTCCAGCTCAAGCAACATGGTGCGGATCGCCGCCGGCGCAACGCCGGAGACACGGATCAGGTCATCGAGCGCAATGGGGGTGGGCCCGAGCAACGCGGTGACCCGGCTGCGATCGGCGGGCTCCGGCTCGGCCAGATCGGGCCATTCCGGCGGCTCCCGCGGCGGCGGGCCGGGGCGCCCCAGAAGCGGCGCGACGACAGAAAGGATGTCAGCCGCCTCGGTGACCGGAATCGCGCCCTGCTTGAGCAACGCGTTGGTTCCGGCCGTGCGCGGATCGAGCGGCGATCCGGGGACTGCGAACACGTCGCGGCCCTGTTCCAGCGCCAGCCGGGCAGTGATCAGCGAGCCGGAGCGCTGCGCAGCCTCGACCACGACAACGCCGAGGGCCATCCCCGAGACGACACGGTTGCGGCGGGGGAAGTCGCGCGGGCGCGGTTCCCATCGCAGCGGCATTTCCGAAACGGCAGCGCCGTTGGCGCAGAGCGCCTGGACGAGGTCGGCATGTTCCGGTGGATAGAGCCGGTCATGGCCGCCCGCCAGCACGGCGACGGTCCCGGTCGCGAGGCTGGCGCGGTGGGCGGCGGCGTCAATGCCGCGGGCAAGGCCCGACACCACGACCAGGCCGGTGGCGGCGAGTTCGGCGGCGAGGCGTTCGGTGAAAATCAGCCCCGCGGCGGAGGCGTTGCGGGCGCCGACCACCGCGATCATCGGACGGGTTAGCGCGGCGCGGCTCCCGGCGACGGTCAGCAGCGGCGGCGCGTCCTCGATCGCCGCCAGATGGGGCGGATAGTCGGACTCGCCCCAGGCGACGAGGTCGAGACCACGCTTGGCGAGGGCGGCGAGCTCACTTTCGGCCTGATCGGCGCTGCACAGGCGGGTTGCCGCGCCCATGCCGCCGCGCTCGATCAGGGCCGGCAACGCCTCAAGCGCCGCCGCCGCGCTGCCGTAGCGGCGCAGCAAGAGGTGAAAGGTGCGCGGCCCGATATTGTCGCTGCGGATCAGACGCAGCCAGTCGCGACGTTCGCGATCGCTCAAGGAGGCGCAGGTGGTGTCTACGCTGTTCCCCATGGCGCCAGAGTTGCGCAGCCTTTCGGGTTTTACAACCCCTGGTTGCCGTCGGGGTGCTCCATCGCTGTCGCCGTGTGGCCGATCTTGCCCTCGGAGCCGTCGAGCAAACGGCGGATATTGCCTCGGTGCATGAACCAGGACAGCACGGCCATCACGCCGAAGAGGGGTGCCGCCATGTTACCGGAGGCCCACAGCAGGACCGGGGTCGCCGCGGTGGCGACCAGGGCGGACAGCGAGGAATAGCGGGTCAGGGCGGCGACGGCGAGCCAGAGGCCGGCGAAGGCGAGAACGAAAGGCCAGGCGAGGCCGAGCAGCACTCCGATGAACGTGGCGACGCCCTTTCCGCCGCGAAACCGCAGCCAGACGGGGAACAGATGGCCGATGAACGCGCCGAACCCGGCAATGGTCGCCGCCTCGTAGCTCCACAAGGCGCCGGCCACGAGCACCGCGGCCGTCCCCTTGAGCATGTCGCCGAGGAGCGTGGCCGCCGCCAAGCCCTTGCGCCCCGTGCGCAGCACGTTGGTGGCGCCGATATTGCCGGAGCCGATGGCGCGGATGTCGCCCGTGCCGGCGAGGCGGGTGAGGAGCAGTCCAAACGGGATCGACCCGAGCAGGTAGCCGAGCGCCAGGGCGGCGCCGTGAATCGGTGTGAGCCAGCTGCTGAGATCGGGCATGAAGTGCTCGGCCGAAGCGTTCCGTCGAGGGTCGCGATGCGCCGCCAGTCAGCGCAGGCGCCTGCGCCTACACGTACTCGTACACCGTGCGTCCGGCAACGATCGTGCGCACCACGCGGCCGAGCAGGCGTGCCTCGTCGAACGGCGTGTTCTTGCACTTCGACTTGAGCTCGGCCGGATCGACGATCCAGGGCAGGTCGGGATCGATGACGATGACGTCGGCCGGAGCGCCGGGGCGCAGCGTGCCGCCCGGCAGACCGAGCAGCGCCGCGGGCCGGCTGGTCATCGCCCGCAGCAGCGTCATCAGCGACAGGCGCTCGTCGTGCACGAGGCGCAGCCCGGCGGCGAGCATGCTCTCGAGGCCGATCGCACCGGCCGCCGCCTCGGCGAAGGGGAGGCGCTTGGTCTCGACGTCCTGCGGATTGTGATCGGACATGACGACGTCGATCAGCCCTTCGGCGAGGGCGTCGACCAGGGCGACACGGTCGCTTTCGGCGCGGAGCGGCGGCGCCACCTTGAAGAAGGTGCGGTACGGACCGACGTCGATCTCGTTGAGGGTGAGGTGATTGACGGAGGCCGAGGCGCTGACCGGCAGGCCGGCCTCCTTGGCGCGGCGCAGCACCGCGAGCGAATCGGCGGTGGTGATGGAGGCGGCGTGGTACCGGCCGCGCGCCAGTTCGACCAGGCGCAGATCGCGCTCCAGCATGATCGTTTCGGCCGCGCCCGGAATGCCGCTCAGGCCCAGCCGGGCGGCATATTCGCCCTCGTTCATCACGCCTTCGCCGACGAGGTCCTGGTCCTCGGTGTGATGGACGACGAGGGCGTCGAAATCGCGGGCATAGGTGAGAACGCGGCGCATCACCTGAGCATTGGCAATGCTGCGGGCGCCGTCGGTGAAGGCAACCGCGCCGGCCGCGCGCAGCAGGCCGAACTCGGTCATCTCCTTGCCCTGAAGTCCCTTGGTCAGCGCGGCCATGGGATGGACGTGAACGATCGCGGTGTCGCGGGCGCGGCGCATGATGAAGTCGACGATGGCCGGGTCGTCGATCACCGGATTGGTGTCCGGCTGGCAGATCACCGTGGTGACGCCGCCGGCTGCGGCCGCCTGGCTGGCCGAGGCCAAGGTCTCGCGATACTCGGCGCCGGGCTCGCCGATGAAGGCACGCATGTCGATCAGGCCCGGCGCGACGACGCGGCCCTGACAGTCGACGCGTTCGGCCCCGTCAGGAATGCCGGCGGCGCGAATGCCCGGTGCGCAATCCTTGATCATGCCGTCGGCGACGAGCAGGTCGCCGACGAATTCAAGGTCCCGCGAGGGATCGACGATGCGCGCGTCGGTCAGCAGGATCGGGCGGTGTTCCGACTGCGGCATCGCTCCTCACGCATTCGGCAGGTTGCGGGCGAGGGCCTCGAGCACGGCCATGCGCACGGCCACGCCCATCTCGACCTGTTCGCGGATCAGCGACTGGGCTCCGTCGGCGACGCCGGAATCGATTTCGACGCCGCGATTCATCGGTCCCGGATGCATGACGAGGGCATCGGGCTTGGCGTAGGCGAGCTTCTTCTGATCGAGCCCGTAATAGTGGAAATACTCCTGCACGGACGGCACGAAAGAGCCGTTCATGCGCTCGCGCTGCAGCCGCAGCATCATCACGATGTCGGCGCCTTCGAGGCCGTCGCGCATGTCGCGCGCGACCTCGACGCCCATCCGCTCGATCCCCGCCGGCAAAAGCGTGGAAGGGGCGACGACGCGCACCCGGGCGCCCATGGCATTGAGCAGGATGATGTTGGAACGCGCGACCCGCGAATGAAGGATGTCGCCGCAGATGGTGACGACGAGGCCGTCAATGCGGCCCTTGTTGCGGCGGATCGTCAGCGCGTCGAGCAGCGCCTGGGTCGGATGCTCGTGTGCGCCGTCGCCGGCATTGACGACGGAGCAGTCGACCTTCTGCGACAGCAGTTCGACCGCGCCGGAGGATTGATGACGGACGATCAGGATGTCCGGCCGCATCGCGTTGAGGGTGATCGCCGTGTCGATCAGGGTCTCGCCTTTTTTCAGCGAGGAGGTGCTGACCGACATGTTCATCACGTCGGCGCCGAGGCGTTTGCCGGCGAGCTCGAACGAGGACTGGGTCCGAGTGGAGGCTTCGAAGAACAGATTGATCTGGGTGCGGCCGCGCAGGGAGGTGCGCTTCTTCTCGACCTGCCGGTTGAGGGCGACGAATTCCTCAGCCAGGTCCAGCAGCGCCACGATCTCGCCGGGCGAAAGACCATCGATCCCCAGCAGGTGGCGCCGGCCGAGGACGAAGGGCGATGGTGAAGGGGTGTTCATTGAAGCCGGTTCTATAGGCGCCGGCGGTGGTTCCGGCAAGGGCGGCCGCGATCCGGGTCCACAGGATCGGGTGAGGCGCAGGCGGCGGACGTGATAGGGTAACCCGGTCCAGGGAGGGCGCGATGGCGGCCGACACGCACACGGTGTTCAACCAGTCGCCGGCTTTCGTCGACGTCGATCTGTTCGCGCTCGACCGGCCTCTGCAGGAAGCGGTGGCGGCCTGGGCCGGGAAGGCCGACCTGGCCGCGCTGGACGGCTTCGGCCATCGCTGGGGCTCGGCCGAAATGGCCGAGCAGGCGCGTCTCGCCAATGTGCATCCGCCCATCCTGCGCACGTTCGACGCCAAGGGGTTCCGGCGCGACCAGGTCGAGTTCCACCCCGCCTATCACCGGCTGATGACCGAGAGCATCGCCGACGGGCTGCACGCCTCGCCGTGGAGCGGCGACGGCCGGCCGGCGGGGGCGCCGGCGGAGGTGGCGCGGGCGGCGCGGTTCTACATCGCCGCCCAGGTCGAGGCCGGTCATCTCTGCCCGATCACGATGACGCGGGCGGCGGTCGCGGCTCTGCACAGCGCGCCGGACCTCGCGGAGGAATGGGTGCCCAAGGTGCTGTCGCGGATCTACGATCCGCTGTTCGTGCCATGGTGGGACAAGGTCGGCGTCACCCTTGGGATGGGCATGACCGAGAAACAGGGCGGCACCGACGTGCGGGCCAATACGACGCGCGCCGAGGCGGATGGCGATGCCTACCGCATCACCGGGCACAAATGGTTCCTGTCGGCGCCGATGTGCGATGCGTTTCTGGTGCTCGCACAGGCGCCGGCTGGGCTGACCTGTTTCCTGATGCCGCGGTTCACGCTGGAAGGGGCGCCGAACCGGCTGATGCTGCAGCGGCTGAAGGACAAGCTCGGCAATCGTTCGAACGCTTCGGCCGAGGTGGAATTCGCCAATGCCTTCGCCTGGCGGGTCGGCGAGGAGGGGCGCGGGATCGCCACGATCCTGCAAATGGTGCAGCTGACGCGGCTCGACTGCGCGATCGCCTCGGCGGGACTGATGCGGATGGCGCTGGCGCAGGCGCTGCATCATGCGCGCCATCGCGCCGTGTTCGGACGGCTGCTGGCAGAGCAGCCGCTGATGCAGAGCGTGCTGGCGGATCTGGCATTGCATCTCGAAGGCGCGGTGGCGCTGGTGATGCGGCTCGCGCGCGCGTTCGATCTTGCCGCCGACAGCGGCGCGGAGGCGGCGCGGGCCCGGCTGCTCACGCCCGCGGTGAAGTACTGGGTGTGCAAGACCGCGCCTGGCTTCATCTACGAGGCGATGGAGTGCCTGGGGGGCAACGGCTACGTGGAGGAAACGAGCCTCGCGCGGCTTTATCGCGAGGCGCCGGTCAACGCGATCTGGGAAGGCTCGGGCAACGTGATGTGCCTCGACGTGCTGCGCGTGCTGGCGCGCGAGCGTGATGTGGCGGAGGCGGTGTTCGAGGATCTCGCGCGCGAGGCCAAAGCGCTGCCGATGGTCGCGGAAACGATGCGCTTCATCCGCGCCGGTCTCGATTCCGCCGAAGCGGAGGCGCATGCACGCGCGGTGGTGGAACGGCTGGCGCAGCTGGCCGCGGCGGCGGCGCTGGCGGAGCGCGGGCCGACTGACATCGCGTCGCTGTTCGCGCGGCATCGTCTCGGCGCGCGCGGCGACACGTATGGCACCGGCGCGCTCACCGCGGCCGAGGCGGCGCAGCTGATTGCACGCGCATTGCCGGAGACCTGATCGCCGGTGCGCGGAATCGCCCGTTACGGTTCACCGGCACCCGGTTAAGGGGAGGAACAACGAGCCTGCACCGGCGTTAGCGGGGGCAGAACGAATGCGCCTCACGTGCCGCGGGTGCCGCCTGCGGCGGGTGGGACTGATCACCCGGACGCACCAAGGAGACACGTCGTGAATCTCAGCAAGCGTTTCATTGCCATCGGCACCGCAGGCGCGGTGACCTTGGCGGCCATGATGCCGGCAATCGCATCGCCGGCCCTCTCTCAATCCGCTGCGCTCGCCAACGCAGCGCCTTCCGACGTCGTCGACGTGCGCTGGCGTCGGGGCGGTGCCGTCGCTGCGGGCGCCATAGCCGGTCTCGCATTGGGCGGACTTGCCGCAGCGGCGGCGTCGCCTCGGTATTATGGTTACGGGCCGGGGCCGTACGCCTATTACGGTGAGCCTTATGCCTACGATCCGGGGCCGGCTTACTACGGGCCGCCAGCGGTCGCCTACGAAGCGCCTCCGCCGGCCTATTACGCGCCGCGCGGTTGTTGGGTCTCGACGGAAAAGGACCGCAACTTCGGCTATGTCGGCGCCTGCCGCTGACTTGCGCCCGCTGGGGCAGCGCGGGGCGGGCACAAGCCCGCTCCGCGTGCGTTTCACGGAACCAGCGCCATCACGACCGGCATCGTGACGACGGCGAGCAGTGTCTGCCAGGTCAGGATTTGCGCCATCAGCGGTGCGTCGCCGCCCATCTGCCGTGCCAGCACATAAGCATTCGTCGCGGACGGCACCGACGAGGCACAGGCGACGACGGCAAGGCTCGCGCCCGACAGTCCGAACAGAAGCCCGAGTGTGATCGCGATCGCCGGATTGGCGACAAGTTTGACGAAGGTCGCAATCAGCGTTGCCGCATGCGGCCGATGAAGGCCGGCGAGTTTCAGACCCGAGCCCACCGCCAGCAGGCCGAGCACGATCGAGGCGCGGCCGAGCATGTCGGCGAAGGCGACCAGCGGCTGCGGCAGCGGCGGGTCCAGAGCATTGAGCAGCATTCCGACGATGCAGGACCAGATCAGCGGGTTGCGCAGCAGCGCAGCGAGGATCGAGCGCGCGTCAGGTTCTTTCCCGGCCGCGAAATGAGCCAGCACCCAGACGCTGATGACGTTCAGCACCGGGATCATCGCCACCATCGCCACGGCGGCGAGGGTGATGCCGGCTTCGCCATAGAGCGAACCGGCGACCCCGAGCGCGACGAAGGTGTTCCAGCGGATCGCGCCTTGCACCAGCGAGGTGAAGCCGGGACCGTCGAGCCCGATCCGCGAAACCAGCGCCGGCCGGATCAACAGGCTGAACGCGGTGAGCAGCAGGATCGCGAGGAACAGGCTCGCGCCGACACCGAATGCGGGAACCGCGCCGAGATCGGCGCGCGCCAGCGTTTCAATAATCAGCGCCGGGAACAGGACGTAATAGGTGAGCCGTTCGAGACCGATCCAATGCGCCTCGTCGGGCAGAAGGCGGAGCCGCAGCAGGTGGCCGAGCACGATCACCAGGAAGACCGGAAGCAGCGCGGCAAAGACGGCGAGCAGGGTGGGCATCAATCACTCGGTCGGCCGCAGGCGGGCGAGGCGATCGAGCGCGCCCTGGAGGATGAAGGCGGCGGCGTGCTGGTCGATCACGGCGGCGCGCTTCCGGCGGCTGGCATCGGCGGCGATCAGGTCGCGCTCCACCGCGGCGGTCGAGAGCCGCTCGTCCCACAGCCCGATCGGGAGTTCGGTGAGCTTTGCCAGATTGCGGGCAAAGGCGCGGGTCGACTGCGCGCGCGGCCCTTCGCTGCCGTCCATGTTGACGGGGAGGCCGAGCACGAAGCCGACCGCCTTGCGCTCGGCGGCGAGCGCGAGCAGGCGTTGTGCGTCGACGGTGAAGGTCTTGCGTCCGACCGTCTCGACGCCGGCGGCCAGACGGCGCTGGGGATCGCTGGCGGCGACGCCGATTGTCTTTGTGCCCAGATCGAGGCCGAGCAAGGCTCCGCGAGCGGGCAGCAGGGGAGCGATTTCGACGAGCGGCAAGACCGGCGCGGGCATGGCGCTGCCTAGCACGCCGCATGCGCGTTGGGCAAAGCCGGTGTCGGCCGCGGTTGATCCCGTCGGCCCGCGGACTATGCTCCGGCCGATTCAGGATTTCTCGATCCGAGGCAAGACATGCAGATCACCTGGTACGGCCACTCGGCCTTTCGTCTCGACTTCGCCGGCAAAAGCGTGCTGATCGACCCGTTCTTCACCGGCAATCCCGCCTTCGTCTCCGACAAGGCCAAGGCGATCGAAGGTGTGAGCGCCATTCTTCTGACCCACGGCCACAGCGACCATGTGGGCGACACGCTCGACATCGCCGCTGCGACCGGCGCGACGGTGGCGGCGAATTTCGAGATCTGCAGCTGGCTGGCGCAGAAGGGGCTGAAGAAGTACGAGCCGATGAATACCGGCGGCACTGTCGATCTCGGCGGCTTCACGGCGACCCTGGTGCGGGCCGATCACTCCTCGGGCGATTTCGTGGACGGCTTGCCGATCAATCTCGGCCTGCCGGGCGGCATGATCGTCAAGGCGGCCGGCGAGCCCACGGTCTATCATATGGGCGATACCGACATTTTCGGCGACATGGCGCTGATCGCGGAGATCCACGCGCCCAAGGTGGCGATGGTGCCGATCGGCGACCGGTTCACCATGAACGGACGCACGGCGGCCCTGGCGGTGAAGCGGTTCTTCCAGCTCGACGCTGTGATCCCGTGCCACTACGGCTCGTTCCCGATCATCGAGCCGAATGCGGGCAAGTTCGTCGAAGCGATGAAGGGGCACAGCACGAAAGTGATCGTGCCGCAGAAGGGCGAAGCGGTCGCGGTCTGAGCCTCACCGCGGGGCCAGTGCGGCCGCCGCCTGGTTCAGCGCGGTGCGGATCACGGGATCCTTCATCGTCGCGGCCGCGACCAGCGTCTTCGCGCGGATCGCGGCGGCCAGTTCCGGCGACAGGATGGTGCCGGTGCGGGAGGCGAGGGCGAGGAGCGGCGCGAGGCGCGCACGGCGCCAGGATTCGCTGATCTCCTCGCAGGTGACGAGGTGCAGGGCGCCGGCGAGCGCCCGCGCCGTGATGTGGCGGATCTGGGCGAGGCTCTGGCGCGTTCGCGGCTGGTCGCGCTGCTCGCGGGTGAGGATCTTGATCGGCCGGTCGACCGCATCGAGGATCGCCGCCGCAAGTTTGAGCTGGGTGTCGACATAGCGCCCGATCTCGGGCGCATAGAGGGTCGCGTTGCGGTTGATCGTCTGGATCAGGCCCGGATCGACCGGGATCTGGCTCGGGTCGGTGATGCCGGTGCCGGCGAACAAGTAGATCGTGCCGACTTTCAACACCGCCGCGGCCCAAGCATGGGCGTTGGCGAGATCCGCAAGCGGAAGCGGGTCGCCCACTTCCAGAACAGAGGTATCGAACAGCACATCGAAGGCCGCCCGAACGGCTGGATCGCTCTGGCGCGGCGGCGCCTGCGGGGAGGTCTTGGCCAGGGCGACGAAGGCCTCGCTGGCGGCGCGGACCTCGGCCACCTTGGCGGCATCCACGCTTGCCGCTTCGACTGGCATTGCCAGGCAGACGGTGAGCGCAGCCAGGCCGAGGAGGATACGCATGGCGTGTTCCTGACGTTGCGACGGTTCCCAAGTTGGTCGCGGCGGCATCGCGGCGGTTCATTCTGCTGCGCGGCAACATAGGCCACATGCGCCGGGCGCAGGCCGGCGGCCTTTTTCTGTTTGCGCCGCGAGGTAAGGTGAGGCCGTGCTCCATTGCCGGGGCCGGGATGACAGGAACGCCGGACCCGCCGGTGCCGAATGAGGGAGCGCGTCATGTGGCCAGACCGCCGTCTGCTTGATCTTCTCGGGATTGATCACCCGATCATCCAGGCGCCCATGGCGGGGGCGATGGACGGCGCACTCGTCGCGGCGGTGTCCGCGGCGGGCGGTCTCGGATCGCTGCCCTGCGCGATGTTGAATGCGGACCAGATCCGGGCCGAGGTGGAGCGCATCCGCGCCCGCACGGACCGGCCGTTCGGCATGAATTTCTTCTGCCACGTGCCGCCGGTTCCCGATAATGCCCGGATTTCCGCGTGGCATAGCCGGCTCGCCCCATACTATTCGGAATTGGGGCTGGATCCCCATGCGCCAGTGCCGGTCGCCAATCGCACGCCGTTCGACGCGGCCATGTGCGAGCTGGTTCTCGAGCTCAAGCCGCGGGTGACGAGCTTTCATTTCGGCCTGCCGGAGCCTGCAGTGGTCGCGCGGCTGAAGGGGGCCGGCTGCATCATCCTCAGTTCGGCAACGACGGTGGCGGAGGCACGTTGGCTAGCCGAGCGTGGCGCCGACGCGGTGATTGCCCAGGGGCAGGAGGCCGGCGGCCATCGCGGGATCTTCCTGAGCGATGCCGTGGCATCTCAGGTCGGGACCTTCGCGCTGGTGCCGCAGGTGGCCGATGCGGTTTCGGTGCCGGTGATTGCCGCGGGCGGCATCGCCGACGGACGCGGCGTCGCGGCGGCGTTCACGCTCGGGGCGAGCGGGGTGCAGGTCGGGACCGCTTACCTGTTGACGCCGGAAGCCAAGATTTCTGCGCCGCACCGCGCGGCGCTTGCGGCGGCGACTGACGACGGCACCGTCCTCACCAATGTGTTCACCGGACGTCCGGCGCGCGCCCTGACGAACCGGCTGGTGGCAGAGACCGGACCGATAAGCGATGTCGTGCCGCCATTCCCCCTGGCCGCGGGGCCGGTGGGACCGCTGCGGGCGGTGGCGGAGAAGCAGGGCTCCGGTGCATTCTCGCCGCTATGGTCAGGGCAGGCCGCGGCGCTTGCGGGCCCGTTGGGCGCGGCGGATTTGACGCGGAAGCTGGCGACGGATGGGCTGGCGCGGCTCACCGGCGCGGGCGCGACGAAGGCCTGACATATCCGGCGGGCCATCGGATGTGTCCGTCAGTATCCGTTGCCCGGCGAAACGTCCGTTGCTATAGGGCGCCAACGCTTTTCGCCCGGTCCGCCGGGCCATCCGTCGCACGAGGGTCCCATGTCCGTCGATGCCGCCACCGTTCGACGCATCGCGCATCTTGCACGCATCGCCGTTGCTGACGACGAAGTCGAGCATCTGCAGGGCGAGCTGAACGCGATTCTCGCTTTCGTGGAACAGCTCTCCGCGGTCGACGTCACGGGCGTCGAGCCGATGACGTCAGTGACGCCGATGGAGATGAAAAAGCGGCCCGACGTGGTGACCGACGGAAACATCGCCGAGGCGATCGTGAAGAACGCGCCGGCGACCGAAGACAATTTCTTCCTGGTACCGAAAGTGGTGGAATGAGCCGCGCCCTGGCATTCCCGGCACAGGGGCGCGCGAGAGCCGAAGGGCCGCGCTGATGTGCCAGATCTGCGAAGAGGAGGCGCTGTACCGCGCTTATCTCGAAGCGCAGCGCAAGAAGGCGGCATCGAAGCAGGAACCCGCGCAGCCGAATCCGACGCAGCCGAGCGACAACCCGTCACGACACGCCGATTCCCACACCAAGACGCCGGGGGCGCCCCGGCCGAGTGAGCCATGACCGACCTGACCGCACTCACCATTGCCGAGGCTCGTGACAAGCTGCGCAAGAAGGAATTCAGCGCCAGCGAATTGACCCGCGCCCATATCGACGCGATGGCCGCAGCCCGCGCGCTCAACGCCTATGTGCTGGAGACGCCCGAAAAGGCGGAGGCAATGGCGCAGGCGGCGGATGCGCGACTGGCGCGCGGCGAAGCCGGGCCGCTCGAGGGCATCCCGCTCGGCATTAAGGACTTGTTCTGCACCGAGGGCGTGCGCACCACGGCCTGCTCGCGGATTCTCGACAATTTCGTGCCGACCTACGAGTCGACGGTGACCGCCAATCTGTGGCGCGACGGCGCGGTGATGCTCGGCAAGCTCAACAACGACGAGTTTGCCATGGGCTCGTCGAACGAGACGTCCTGCTACGGGCCCGTGCGCTCGCCGTGGCGGCGCCGCGGCTCGAACGCCGATCTGGTGCCCGGCGGCTCGTCCGGCGGATCGGCGGCCGCGGTGGCGGCGCGCCTGTGTCTCGGCGCGACCGCGACCGATACCGGCGGCTCGATCCGCCAGCCGGCGGCCTTCACGGGGACGGTCGGGATGAAGCCGACTTACGGCCGCTGCTCGCGCTGGGGCACCGTCGCGTTCGCCTCTTCGCTCGACCAGGCCGGACCGATCACCCGGACGGTGCAGGACGCGGCGATCCTGCTGCGGTCGATGGCCGGACACGACCCCAAGGACACGACCTCGGCGGATCGGCCGGTGCCGGACTACGAGGCGGCCCTCGGCCGGTCGGTGAAGGGCATGCGCATCGGCGTGCCGAAGGAATACCGGGTCGACGGCATGCCGGCCGAAATCGAAGCGCTGTGGCAGCGCGGCGCCGACTGGTTGCGCGATGCCGGTGCCGAACTGGTAGAGATCTCGCTGCCGCATACGAAGTACGCGCTGCCGGCCTATTACATCGTGGCCCCGGCGGAGGCTTCGTCCAATCTCGCGCGCTATGATGGCGTGCGCTACGGGCTGCGGGTGCCCGGCCGGGACATCACCGAGATGTACGAAAAGACGCGCGCGGCCGGTTTCGGCCCCGAGGTGCGCCGGCGGGTGATGATCGGCACCTATGTTCTGTCGGCCGGCTATTACGATGCCTATTACCTGCGGGCGCAGCAGGTGCGGACCTTGATCAAGCGCGATTTCGAAGAGGTCTTCGCGGCGGGCGTGCACGCGGTGCTGACGCCGGCGACGCCGTCGGCGGCATTCGGCATCGGCGAGAAGGCAGGCGCGGATCCTGTCGAGATGTATCTCAACGACGTGTTCACGGTGACGGTGAACATGGCCGGACTGCCCGGCATCGCGGTGCCGGCGGGCCTCGATGCGCAGGGGCTGCCGCTCGGCCTGCAACTGGTCGGCCGGCCGTTCGACGAAGAGACGCTGTTCACGCTCGGGGCGGTGATCGAGCAGGCGGCGGGGCGGTTCGCACCGGAACGCTGGTGGTGACAGCGGCGGGCGATCGCCGCCCGCCTTTTACTGGTCGCGGCGCGTGAAGCAGACGCCGCTCGTTCCTGAAAATGCTCACGAAAACCGACCCGTCGAAGCGCTTCGGGAGGCGGCGCGCGTGCAGGCGCCTTAACGACGGGCGCTCAGCGCCTGTCTGCGTGTCGTGGCGTCCAAACGCGGTTGCAGGCATTCCACCGGCCGGCGCCATGGAGGGCAGGCGCGCGGCGGCCTTTCCTCCGATCGGCGATCGCTTATCCTCGCCGGATCACGGAGGGAGCGCGCATGCTGAAGAGTTTGCTGGTTTGCGTGGATGATACACCGGGTACGAAGGCGGCCTGCGGCTTCGCCGCGGCGCTGGCGCAGCGCGCCGGGGCGCGGCTCGCGGGGATGGCCGTGCTCGACACGGCCTGGATCGAGCACGGCGAGGCGGCGCCGCTGGGCGGCTCGACGTTCCTGGTGAACCTGGAGAAGAAGCGCAGGAATTGGGCGGCGGCGCGGGCCGAGGCGGGCGCGGCGCTGTTCCGTGCCGCGGGCGGGACCGAGACGTTCGAAACCGTCAGCGGCGATCCGGCCGAGGCGATCGTGGCGGCCGCGCATGGGCATGATGCGGTGGTGATCGGCGCCGACGTCCGGTTTCGCGAGGACGAAAACGACGACATCTCCGAGGCGGTAGAGGGGCTGGTACGACGCAGTCCGCGGCCGACGATCCTCGTCCCCGCAGCACCACTCGAGGGACGTGGCACCCTGATCGCCTTCGACGGCAGCCTGCCGGCAACGCGCGCGCTGCACATGTGCGTGCTGCTGGGTCTCGCCGGAGAGGGACCGGTGACGCTGCTTCAGGCCGGGGAGGCGAGCGCGGAGATGCAGGCGGCGATGGCGGCGGCGCAGGGCCTGCTCGTGCAGCACGGGATCACGCCGCAGATCAAGGCGCTGCCGGCGCATGCGCATGCGGCGGAGGCGATCGCCATCGAAGCGGATGCCCTGCGCCCACGCCTGCTGGTGCTCGGTGCCTATGGACACCGGCGCCTGCGCGACGTGGTGTTCGGCTCCACGACGGAGCGGCTCCTGGCGGCGCCGCCGGCGCCGCTGTTCCTCTTCCATTAGCGGCCGTCGTCGCGGTAGCGGACGGTGGCCTTGGGCGGCGCTCGATCCGCATACGCCGTTGCGGCATATCGAAAGCCGCCGAGGCGCTCTGGACGCGCGTCCGGCACCGATCAGGGCCGGACGTCGCATCAGGGCGGCGCCCCATTGACCCGCGGGACAGTTGGGCCGAAAAGCAGGCTCTGGTTTTCCGCGCAAGAGATCGCTCGATGAATGCTCCGGTGAAGACGTCGAAACTGCTCAAGGGTGCCACCGGCGACTGGGAGGTGGTGATCGGCATGGAGGTCCATGCCCAGGTCAGCTCCCAAGCAAAGCTGTTTTCGGGGGCGTCGACCGCGTTCGGCGGCGAACCGAATTCGCACGTGTCGCTGGTCGACGCGGCCATGCCGGGCATGCTGCCGGTGATCAACGAGGAATGCGTCAAGCAGGCGATCCGGACGGGCCTCGGCCTGAAGGCGCAGATCAATCTGCGCTCGGTGTTCGATCGCAAGAACTATTTCTATCCGGACCTGCCGCAGGGCTATCAGATCAGCCAGTACAAGTCGCCGATCGTCGGCGAGGGCGAGGTCATCGTCGACATGCCCAACGGCGAGAGCATCACCGTTGGGATCGAGCGGCTGCACCTGGAGCAGGACGCCGGCAAGTCGCTGCACGACCAGCACCCCTCGATGTCGTTCGTCGATCTCAACCGGTCGGGCGTTGCCCTGATGGAGATCGTCTCCAAGCCGGACCTGCGGTCGTCGGAAGAGGCGCGGGCGTATCTGACCAAGCTGCGGACGATCCTGCGCTATCTCGGGACCTGCGACGGCAACATGGAAGAGGGCAGCCTGCGCGCCGACGTCAACGTGTCGGTCCGCCGGCCGGGCGAGCCGTTCGGCACGCGCTGCGAGATCAAGAACGTCAACTCGATCCGGTTCGTCGGCCAGGCGATCGACTACGAGGCGCGGCGGCAGATCGACATCCTGGAGGACGGCGGCACGATCGAGCAGGAGACCCGGCTGTTCGACCCGGGCAAGGGCGAGACCCGGTCGATGCGGTCGAAGGAGGAGGCGCACGACTACCGCTACTTCCCCGATCCGGATCTGCTGCCGCTGGAATTCACGCCGGCCTATGTCGACGCGCTGAAGGCCGACCTGCCGGAACTGCCGGACGAGAAGAAGGCGCGCTTCGTCGCGGAATACGGCCTGTCGGCCTACGACGCGGGCGTGCTGGTGGCGGAGCGGGAGACGGCGGACTTCTTCGAGCGGGTGGCGAAAGGCCGCGACGGCAAGGCGGCCGCCAACTGGGTCATCAACGAACTGTTCGGCCGCCTCAACAAGGAAGGCAAGGACATCGCCTCCTCGCCGGTTTCGGCGGACCAGCTGGGCGCCATCGTCGACCTGATCAGCGACGGCACGATCTCGGGCAAGATCGCCAAGGACCTGTTCGAGATCGTCTGGACCGAGGGCGGCGATCCGCGTGCCGTGGTCGAGAGCCGGGGAATGAAGCAGGTCACCGATCTCGGCGCGATCGAGAAGGTGGTGGACGAGATCATCGCCGCCAATCCCGACAAGGTGGAGCAGGCGAAGGCGAAGCCGACCTTGATCGGCTGGTTCGTCGGTCAGACGATGAAGGCGTCGGGCGGCAAGGCCAATCCACAGGCCGTCAACGACCTGCTCAAGCGCAAGCTCGGTCTCTGAAAGCGGCGGCGGGCCGGAAAGGCCCGCCCGCCAAAGCGATCTCATACCTCGCATCCGGCTCAAGGCGCGCCGTCATTCGCGGCGCGCTTGCGTGCGGCCACATGTGTGACGCAGGCGTCGACGTCTACGTGCTCTCCGCGTGCACACAGGGTGTCGTCGCTGGTGTTCGGCACGCGCCGCACCGTTGCACGATACCGCGTCGGCGACTTCCGAGCGCCCGCGTGAACGATCGCGTGTGTGCCTTCGAGTCAAGCGAATCGCCGAGTGACGCGTTCCTGGCGCCTTGCGAACGCGCGAAAATGGAGCCGGTCGCGAAATTTTTTTGACTGTGGCTTCGCCGACGCAAGTGGTCTCGCGGGCTTGCCCAAGGTCCGCTTCGAACAACTTTTTGCTTGCCATGTGAAGCCGACGACAAAACCTCGCCGATACTCAGAAGAGCCGATGAAACGGGCACTTCTTTCATCGCGGCGAGCGCGTCGCGCACGCGCGGCGAAAGTGCCGACAGTCGCAAAAACCCAGACCGTATGCGGCTGCTCGAAGCCTCGGCGTGCTCCGTGTGCGTCGCGGCGACGTCCACCTTTCGTTAAGCAGAGTCGCTGTTTTCTTCGCGGTGCTGTAGTAATCGGAGTGCAGTGCACGCCGATTCGCGACGGCACTGTACCGACATCGCCACTTATTCTGTTAGGAGGGCAGCATGGCTAAGAAGGCTACGACGAAGAAGGCGGCCAAGAAGACGGCGCCGAAGGCCAAGACCGCGGCGAAGAAGACCGCCGCGAAGAAGACGGCCAAGAAGGCCGTGAAGAAGACGGCTCGCAAGGCTGCGAAGAAGAAGTAAGGCGCCAGCGGTTCGGCGCGGAGCGCGCCGAAATCAGATGTGGCGTCGAGTCGGTCGGCGGCTTCGAACGAGCGGACAGCGCCAGCTCGATGCCAGACACCGCCGGCTCAGTTCGACGACAGAGGGCGTCGGCGACGATGGAGGTGGCGCTTCACGGTGGCTGAAAGAGCGGTCGACCTGCGGTCGACCGGTGTTCGGGATCCGAACATGATGCTCAGCCTGACCCGTGGAGCTGGTCCGATCGGGACCACGGCCGCACAGCGGCCGCGCAACCGCTCCCATCGGGTGCCGGCGCCCTCGGTCTATTTGGCGACAGGACGCGGGTGAGCGGGCTCCCGGATTGTGCCAGGCACCGCGGCGGGCGGGCCGTCTCCAAGCTTCCACTCCATGCAGCCTTTCGGGCAGCGCCGGGCGCGCCTTCCCATAAACGGGCTAGGGTCGCGGTGCACCGCCGCATGAGCAGCGGGCGCGGATCGCGACGCAAGACCGGCTGGACGACCCGTGTCGTTCCATCACGATGTCCGCGGCGCGTCTGCCGAAATTGCGGCACGGTGAACCGAAGCCGAATGGGCACGGTTTCCAGCCGGTAAGCAAATGGCGGCAATCGCGATCGATGCTGGATTTGTTCGGTTAAGCGGATCCTAGCGCCTGCCGGCGCTTTAGAATCGGTTCATCGCGCTGCTTAAGCGGCGATTCAAGGCTGCATCCGATGATCGTCGTGCGGGCCGCAAGAGGCCCGCGGGGACACGCGGACGCCATGGGGATGGCGCCGTAAAAGATCAGGGGAGGCCAAAATGGCTCGCTACGAAATCGCGGAACTCGACAACGCGTCGCTGGGGCAGACCAATGCCGGCGGCGACGTGTTCTTCCAGCTCGGCATCATGTATTCCAGCGGCCGCTCGGTGCCGACGGATCTGGTGACCGCGCACAAGTGGTTCAACCTGGCGGCCATGCGGGGCAATGCCGAAGCGATCCGCTACCGCCGCGAGCTGGCGCTCGAGATGAGCGAGAGCGAGATTGCGGCGGCGCAGCGTGCGGCGCGCGACTGGCTGAAGACGCACTGATCGGCGCCGACAGAATGGGCTGCGGCCCCCGAGTCGGCGGCCCTAAACGCGGCGACGCATGCGATGCGCGCCGCGGCGACCCGACAGCGGCCCGCGCGCCCTGTCGGCAGGCGCGGCGCCGGATCACGGTTCGCGCGTCTCACTGCGCCCACGCTCGCTTTTCAAACGCCGCGTTAACCGGTGCCGCGTGACGGTAGCTCCGTATTTCGGGGGCGCATCGTGAACCAGCACTCGTCCATCTTCACTCTCACCATCGGTCTTCGCTTCTATCTGCTCGTCGCCGCCGCCGGCCTCGTGATGCTGGGCGGCACCGGCTATGCGGTTTTCACCTTCCGCGAGGCGTTCCTGTCCTATGGCGCGCAGCCGCAAGACGTCGACGCGCTCGTTCTCTCGACCATGACCAAGCTGGCCGTGGTGTGCGGCCCGGTCGGCGTCGGCTTTCTCGGGCTGGCTTATGTGCTCGGCCGCGGCGTCACGCGGCCGCTCGGTCAGCTGACGGCCTCGCTCGGCCGACTCGCGGACGGCGATCTCGATGCCGAGGTGTCCGGCGAAACGCGCGGCGACGAGATCGGCGGCATCGCCCGCACGGTGGCGACGTTCCGGCAGAAGCTGAAGCAGAAGGTCGCCGAGGACGCGGCGCGGGAAGCAAGCGCCAAGGCGGCGAGCGAAACCGAGCGCCGGCAGATGCTCGCCCAGCTCGCGCGCGACTTCGAGCAGAGCGTCAACGCCGTGGCGGAGCGGGTGCAGCAGTCGGCGCAGATGATGGCGGCGACGGCGGGCGAGCTGTCGTCCATCGCCCACAAGGCTGAGAGCAATGCTGTCGGCGCGAGCGCGCTCTCCGGCAAGGCGCGTCAGCACGTCGACGAGGCGGCGACGGCCGCCGGCGGTCTTGCCAGCGAGGCGGTCAGCGTGTCGCAGAACGTCAAGCAGTCGGTCGAGATGGCGGAGCGCGCCGTGGCGGAGGCCCGCGAGACCGACCAGATCATGCGCAGCCTGGCCGACGCCGCGGGGCAGATCGGCACGATCGTCGAACTCATCAAGGCGATCTCCGAACAGACCAACCTGCTGGCGCTGAACGCGACGATCGAGGCGGCGCGGGCAGGGGAGGCGGGCCGCGGTTTCGCGGTGGTGGCACAGGAAGTGAAGACGCTTGCCGGCCAGACCAACAAGGCCACCGAGAGCATCGCTGCGGAGATCGGTGCGATGCAGCAGGCCACGGCGCGGGCTGTGGCGGCGATTACCGGGATCGGCGAGACGATCGTCCGGATCGAGACGATCTCCTCACGCGTGGCCGCGTCGGTCGACGAGCAGGCGCAGCAGGCACGCGTCATCTCTTCGGTGATCGGCGAAGCCTCGAACCTGTCGGGCGAGACCAACGACAGGCTGGAACTGCTGCGCGAGGCCGCGGTGGCGACCGGCGGCTCGGCCAATCAGGTCGTCGTGTCGGCCGAGGGCCTCGTCGCCGAGGCGCAGAAGCTCGGCGCGGAGGCGAAAGGGTTCCTGGCCCATCTGACCGCCGCGTAACCGGGGGCGGGGCGGGACACGCGGACCTAGAGGCCGCGTGACGCCACGGCCGGGCCGGCGCTGCGCAGGGTGAAAAAGCTGTAGAATCAAAGGTTTGAGTGATGGCTGGCGGAGACGGAGGGATTCGAACCCTCGATACGCCTTTGGAGCGTATAACGGTTT
>Ga0182741_1000944_pt1 | contig 40871 bp, 36 predicted proteins | sample eDN5th37CBELigOP_FD_128874 | JGI IMG/M metagenome (GOLD analysis project Ga0182741, IMG submission 128874) | Enriched Organic Plus compost microbial communities from Emeryville, California, USA - eDNA 5th pass 37_C BE-Lig OP (version 2) (version 2) ... | reverse complement strand
CTGAGCTGGGCGATGCTCATGGCCAGTTGGGCCTGGGCTTCCTCGGCGCTCATCTTCGGATCCTTGTTGGCGAGGACGCGCTCGGCTTCTTCCTTGACCTTGCGGACCGAGGCTTCGTCGATGTCCTGGGCGCGGATCGCGGTGTCGGCCAGCACGGTGACGACCTGCGGCTGCACCTCCAGGATGCCGCCGGAGATGGCGAAATCCAGGTGCTCGCCGTTCGGCAGCGTCACCACCACCTTGCCCGGCTTCAGGCGGGTGATCAGCGGCGCGTGCTTGGGCGCGATGCCCAGTTCGCCGAGCTCGCCGGTGGCGACGACCAGGGTCGCTTCACCGTGGAAGATTTCCTGCTCGGCGCTGACGATGTCGCAACGGATGGTGCTCATGGTAATCCTCGCTGCGCGAGGCGGGATTCGGGATTCGGAGTTGGGGATTCGGGAAGCATCGAAGCGCCCCTCGCCCACACCCTATCCCGTACGTACCCCGCTCTTGCGAATCTCTAATCCCGAATCCCTAATCCCGAGAAGAGGAGCGCTTACGCGCCCATCTTCTTGGCCTTCTCGACCGCTTCCTCGATGCTGCCGACCATGTAGAACGCCTGCTCCGGCAGGTGGTCGTATTCGCCGTCGACGATCGCCTTGAAGCCGCGGATGGTGTCCTTCAGCGGCACGTACTTGCCCGGCGAGCCGGTGAACACTTCGGCCACGTGGAACGGCTGGCTGAAGAAGCGCTCGATCTTGCGCGCGCGCGACACGGCCTGCTTGTCCTCCTCGGACAGTTCGTCCATGCCCAGGATCGCGATGATGTCCTTCAGCTCCTTGTACTTCTGCAAGGTCGCCTGGACGCGGCGGGCGGTGTCGTAATGCTCGTGGCCGATGACGTTCGGGTCGAGCTGGCGGCTGGTGGAGTCCAGCGGATCGACCGCCGGGTAGATGCCCAGCGAGGCGATGTTGCGCGACAGCACGACGGTGGCGTCGAGGTGGGCGAAGGTGGTCGCCGGCGACGGATCGGTCAGGTCGTCCGCGGGCACGTACACGGCCTGGATCGAGGTGATCGAACCGGTCTTGGTCGAGGTGATGCGTTCCTGCAGGACGCCCATTTCCTCGGCCAGGGTCGGCTGGTAACCCACCGCCGACGGCATGCGGCCCAGCAGCGCCGACACTTCGGTACCGGCCAGGGTGTAGCGGTAGATGTTGTCGACGAACAGCAGCACGTCCTTGCCCTTGCCCGAAGCGTCCTTCTCGTCGCGGAAGTACTCGGCCATGGTCAGGCCGGTCAGGGCCACGCGCAGGCGGTTGCCCGGCGGCTCGTTCATCTGGCCGTACACCATCGCCACCTTGTCGAGGACGTTGGAGTCCTTCATCTCGTGGTAGAAGTCGTTGCCCTCGCGGGTACGCTCGCCCACGCCGGCGAACACGGACAGACCGCTGTGCGCCTTGGCGATGTTGTTGATCAATTCCATCATGTTGACGGTCTTGCCGACGCCGGCGCCGCCGAACAGGCCGACCTTGCCGCCCTTGGCGAACGGGCACATCAGGTCGATGACCTTGATGCCGGTTTCCAGCAGGTCGGTGGCCGAGGACTGGTCTTCGTACGACGGGGCCGCACGGTGGATTTCCCAATGATCGCTGGCCTGCACCGGACCGGCTTCGTCGATGGGCGTGCCCAGCACGTCCATGATGCGGCCCAGGGTGCCGTTGCCCACCGGCACGGAGATGGCGCGGCCGGTGTTGACGGCCACCAGGTTGCGCTTCAGGCCGTCGGTGGAACCGAGGGCGATGGTGCGCACGACGCCGTCGCCGAGCTGCTGCTGGACTTCCAGCGTGATGGCGGTGTTCTCGACCTTCAGCGCGTCGTACACCTTCGGCACTTCACTGCGCGGGAATTCGACGTCAACCACCGCACCGATGATCTGAACGATCTTGCCCTGACTCATTTTCGTTGCTCCGATTATTTAATTCGTTCGACCAGCCGCGCCGGTCTCTTCAGCCATCCGGGATTGGGGATTCGTGATTCGGGGTTCGTGAAAGGCGCGCTGCGCTGCACTTTCGAATCCCGTATCCCGAATCTCGAATCCCTGTCCTTACACCGCCGCCGCGCCGCCGACGATTTCCGAGATTTCCTGCGTGATCGCCGCCTGCCGGGCCTTGTTGTAGACCAGGTTCAGCGTGCCGATCAGCTTGGTCGCATTGTCGCTGGCCGCCTTCATCGCCACCATGCGCGCCGCATGCTCGGACGCGAGGTTTTCCAGCACGGACTGGTACACCAGCGCCTCGATGTAGCGGGTGATCACATGATCAAGCACCGTCGTCGCGTCGGGTTCGTAGATGTAGTCCCAGTCGTGGTGGGCCACCTGCGTCTCCGCCGCCGGCAGCGGCAGCAGCTGATCGAACGAGGCGCGCTGGGTCATCGTGTTGACGAAACCGTTGTACACGACGAACACGCGATCCAGCTTGCCTTCGGTGTAGGCATCCAGCATGACCTTGATCACGCCGATCAGCTGATCCAGCTTGGGGTTGTCGCCCAGATGGGAAACGCTGCCCACCAGGTTGACCTTGATGCGGCGGAAGAACACCGAGGCTTTCTGGCCGATGGTGACCACGTCGACCTCGGCCCCCTTGTCCTGCCAACCGCGCACTTCGCCCAGCATCTTGCGGAACAGGTTGTTGTTGAGGCCGCCGGCCAGGCCGCGGTCGGACGAGATGACGATGTAGCCGACCCGCTTCACTTCCGGCCGTTCGACCATGAAGGGATGCTGGTAATCGGTGTTGGCCTGGGCCAGATGGCCGATGACCTGCCTCATCGCACGCGCGTACGGGCGCGAAGTCTTCATGCGGTCCTGCGCCTTCCGGATCTTGGAAGCCGAGACCATCTCGAGCGCGCGCGTCACCTTGCGGGTGTTCTGCACGCTCTTGATCTTGGTTTTGATTTCGCGTCCGCCTGCCATCTTTCGCTCGCTTCGCTCGCTCGTGATTCGGGATTCGGGATTCGGGATTGGTCAACGCGAAAGCGAATCCCTAATCCCGAATCTCCAATCCCCGTCGCCTTACCAGGTCCCGGTCTGCTTGAACTCGGAGATGCCCTTCTTGAAGGCGCCTTCGATGTCGTCGTTCCAGTTGCCGGTCTTGTTGATCGTGTCGATCAGCTCGCCCTGGGTGTTGGTGAAGTGCGCGTGCAGCGCTTCTTCGAAGGCCAGGATCTTGTTGACCGGCACGTCGTCGATGTAGCCCTCGTTGACGGCGTAGATCGACAGCGCCTGCAGCGCGATCGACATCGGCGCGTACTGCTTCTGCTTCATCAGCTCGGTGACGCGCTGGCCGCGCTCGAGCTGCTTGCGGGTGGCTTCGTCCAGATCCGAGGCGAACTGGGCGAACGCGGCGAGCTCACGGTACTGCGCCAGCGAGATGCGGATGCCGCCGGACAGCTTCTTGATGATCTTGGTCTGGGCGGCGCCACCGACGCGCGACACCGAGATACCGGCGTTGACGGCGGGACGGATACCCGCGTTGAACAGGTCGGTTTCCAGGAAGATCTGGCCGTCGGTGATCGAGATGACGTTGGTCGGCACGAATGCGGACACGTCGCCGGCCTGGGTCTCGATGATCGGCAGCGCGGTCAGCGAACCGGTCTTGCCTTTCACTTCGCCGTTGGTGAACTTCTCGACGTATTCCTCGGACACGCGCGCGGCGCGCTCCAGCAGGCGGCTGTGCAGGTAGAACACGTCGCCCGGGTAGGCTTCGCGGCCCGGCGGGCGCTTCAGCAACAGCGAGATCTGGCGGTAGGCCACGGCCTGCTTGGACAGATCGTCGTACACGATCAGGGCATCTTCGCCGCGGTCCAGGAAGTACTCGCCCATGGTGCAGCCCGAGTAGGCGCTGATGTACTGCATCGCGGCCGATTCGGAGGCGGTGGCGGCGACGACGATGGTGTGCGCGAGCGCGCCGTTCTCTTCCAGCTTGCGCACGACGTTGGCGACGGACGAGGCCTTCTGGCCGATCGCCACGTACACGCACTTAATGCCGGTGCCCTTCTGGTTGATGATGGCGTCGATGGCCATCGCGGTCTTGCCGGTCTGGCGGTCGCCGATGATCAGCTCGCGCTGGCCGCGGCCGATCGGGATCATCGCGTCGACCGACTTGTAACCGGTCTGCACCGGCTGGTCGACCGACTTGCGCCAGATCACGCCCGGGGCGACGCGCTCCACCGGCGCGGTCAGCTTGGTGTCGATCGGGCCCTTGCCGTCGATCGGCTCGCCCAGCGCGTTGACGACGCGGCCGAGCAGCTCGCGGCCGACCGGCACTTCCAGGATGCGGCCGGTGGTCTTGGCGACGTCGCCTTCGCGCAGGTGTTCGTAGTCACCCAGGACCACGGCGCCCACGGAATCGCGTTCCAGGTTCAGCGCCAGCGCGAAGGTATTGTTCGGCAGTTCGATCATTTCGCCCTGCATCACGTCGGCCAGGCCGAAGATGCGCACGATGCCGTCGGACACGCTGGTGACGGTGCCTTCGTTGCGCGACTCCGCGGCCAGCTTGACCTTCTCGATGCGGTTCTTGATCAGGTCGCTGATTTCAGAGGGGTTGAGCGTGGTAGCCATTTTGGTTTCCTGTAGGGTGGGCCTCGACCCACCATCATGTTCGGTGGGTCGGAGCCCACCCTACGTTTCTTGTCAGTGCGTGAGCGCGGTCTGCAGGCGCGACAGCTTGCCCTTGAGCGAACCGTCGATGACCACGTCGCCGGCGTCGATGATCGCGCCGCCGATCAGCGATTCGTCGATGGCGGTTTCCACCACGATTTCGCGACCCAGGCGCTTCTTCAACGCGGCCTTGATCGCGTCCAGTTCGCCGGCCGGCAACGCCACCGCCGAGGTAACCCGGGCGCGGACGATATGCTCGGCCTCGGCGCGCAGTTCCTCGAACAGCGCGGCGACTTCCGGCAACTGCGGGAGGCGGCGCGCCTCGGCCAGCAGCGACAGGAAGCGGGTGAACGACGCGCTGGCGCCTTCCGGAGCGAGCAGCGCGACCGCCTGGTCCTGCGGCAGCTCCGGATTGGGCAGCAGGGTGGCGACCTGCGGATCGGCGGCGACGCGCGCGGCAAAGCCGAGCGCGTCGGACCACGCGGCGAGGGCGCTTTCGTCACGCGCGGCAGCGAATGCAGCGCGGGCGTAAGGACGGGCGACGGTTAGGGCCTGGCTCATCGTTCAACGGTCCCGTCAGATCTCTGCGGCCAGTTCATCGAGCAGCGCCTTGTGGGCGTTGGCATCGATTTCGCGGCGCAGCAGCTTCTCGGCACCGGTCACGGCCAGCGCGGACACCTGCTTGCGCAGATCCTCGCGGGCACGGGTTGCGGCGGCCTCGATCTCGGCTTCGGCCAGCGCCTTCTGGCGGTTGGCTTCGGCGATCGCCTCGTTCTTGGCGGCGTCGACGATCTGGTTGGCACGGGCGTGCGCCTGATCGATGATTTCGTTCGCCTTGATGCGGGCTTCCTTCAGCGCCTCGTTGACCTTTTCTTCGGCCACCGCGAGTTCGCGCTGGCTGCGATCGGCGGCAGCCAGGCCTTCGGCGATCTTCTTTTGACGCTCTTCGATCGCGTTCAGCAGCGGCGGCCAGATCTTGGTCGCGATGATCCAGATCAAACCGGCAAACGCCAGCGCCTGGGCAATTAGGGTCAGACCGATGTTCATGGGTTTAGCTCTGCCAGTGGTGATGGGCGGGAAACACGCGGTCTCCCCACCCTTCTATCTTCGTTGCGGGCGTCCGGCATGCCGGCGCCCGCCACTCAGAAACCGCTGATCAGCCGCCGGCCAGCTTGGCCAGCTGCTCGGTGAACGCGGTGGCCAGCGGGTTGGCGAAGGCGAACAGCAGGCCCACGGCGACGCTGATGATGAACGCGGCGTCGATCAGGCCGGCGGTGATGAACATGCGGACCTGCAGGACCGGGATCAGTTCCGGCTGGCGCGCGGCCGATTCCAGGAACTTGCCGGCCATGATGGCCAGGCCCAGACCCGCGCCCAGCGCGGCCAGGCCGATCATGATGCCGATGGCGAGGACGGTGGAGGCCTGAACTTGAGCGAGGGTGGTCAGAACGGTTTCCATGGTTTTCTCCGGAACTAAATTGCTAAAGGGTGGAATGTTTAAGGTGCAGAGGGTGAAGCGAAATCAGTGGCTGTCTTCCGACAGGCTCAGGTACACGATCGACAGCATCATGAAGATGAAGGCCTGCAACGGGATGACCAGCAGGTGGAACAGCATCCAGCCGAGGCCGAAAGCGCCGCCCGCGAGCGCGCCGACGATGCCGGCGCCGCCGAGCACCCAGATCAGCAGGAACACGATCTCGCCGCCGAACATGTTGCCGAACAGTCGCATGGCCAGCGAGATCGGCTTGCTCAGCCATTCGACGATGTTGAGGATGAGGTTGAACGGCATCATCCACTTGCCGAACGGCGCGGTCAGGAACTCCTTGGTGAACCCAATCGGCCCCTTGGAGCGCAGCGCGAAGAACAGCATCAGGAAGAACACGCTGATCGACATGCCCAGGGTGGCATTGACGTCGGCGGTGGGAACCGGCTTCCAGTAGTGGACGCCCATCAGTTCGAGGGGCTTGGCGATGAAATCTGCCGGAATCATCTTCAGCAGGTTCATCAGCAGGATCCAGAAGAACAGGGTGATCGCGATCGGGGTCACCAGCTTGCTGGTGCCGTGATAGGTATCGCGCGCCTGCTTGTCGACGAACTCGAGCATGATTTCGACGAAGGCCTGCCACTTGCCCGGAACGGCCGAGGTCGCCTTGCGCGTGGCCAGCCAGAACATGAAGACCATCAGCAGGCCCATCAGCACCGAGGTGATGATGGTGTCCAGATGGATGGCCCAGAACCCGCCCTCCTGAACCTGGAACGTCAGGTTGTGGAGGTGGTGCTGGATGTAACCGGTGGGTGTCAGTGTTTCCTCGCCCGCCATGTGTCCTAGATCCTGCTAATAAGAATTCTTTATCGGAGCCTGGCCATCGCCAGCGCCTGTGCCGCCATCCCGGTCAGCGTGCCGGCTATCAGGGCCAGAGGCGGAAGCTTCCACACTCCGATGCCCAGCAGCAGCACCACAACGACCGTGACCCACTTGACCAACATCCCGACGAGCAACCGCATCATCGCGGTCCCGGCACCGGTGACCCCGGCGCCGAACGCGAGCCGGGCAGCGAACCATCCCCCTGCCACCATCGCCAGCCCCCCTACCGCGGCCGCCAGCGCCTGGGATGTCCCCCAGAGCAGGAAGGCCATCGCGACCAGCAGCACCGCACCCAGCTGGAAAGCCGTTGCGCGCAATGCCAGCCGCCGGCCCGCGGCGACGGAATTCAGCACGGTAGGTCCTACGGGGTTTCGTGGCGGGAACAAGGCCTGGGAGCGCCTCGCCGAGCCGCAAAAGTATAGCAGGGGCGCGTTTTGCGGGACAACCGCCGAAGGTCGCAAAGTTCTTTCCATGGCGGGATGACCGGCGTACTGGGCGGTGCGCTGCGGTAGTAATCGTTTCCAGTCCCGCCGGGGCGGCGGTGTCGCGGATCCCCTGTTCATATTTTTATCGCAATTTTTGCGGAACTTTGACGAACGCACCCGGTCAGTCCTCCTGCAAGGTCTGCGACCCACTTCCTCGTCCGATGCTCCGAGCAGACCTGTAGAAGCCCCGAGGCTCCTGGCCCGGGGCTTCGCCCTTTCCGGTGCCGGCGTTTTCACGTGGCGAGAACCGGCGTTTCACTTCGTGTCCACGACCGGGCGTCGAGGGTGGAAAGCCTGTTCATCGTCAGGAGAGACACGCACATGCGAATCCGGGCTTCCCTTCCCCTGTTGTTCGCTTTCGGCGCGGCCGGCCTGCCCTGCGCGCAGGCACAGGAATCCGACCGCTTCACTCTCCGGCTTGGCGCGATGGATGTGGACGCCAGCGGCGTGCTGAGTGGACGGACGACCTTCCAAGGCCAGGATCTGCGGTTTTCGCAGGATTTCGATTTCGGCGGCAAGGAATTGGTCCCGCGCATCGATGGCGTGTTCCGGCTGGGCCAGCGCCACCGCCTGATCTTCGACTACTTCCAGTACGACAAGGATCGCCGGGCCACGCTCGGACGGGATCTGTCGTATGACGACGTGACCATTCCGGCCGGCAGTTTCGCCATGGGCAAGGCCAAGTTCCAGTTGGCCAGCCTGATGTACGACTATGCGGTGGTCGATACGGGCCAGTTCAATCTCGGCCTGCAGATCGGCGCCGAATGGGCCAAGCTCGAAGGCCGCCTGCATGCCGAAGCCGGCGAGAACCGCTACGAAACGCGCAGCAGCGACGACGGTTATGCGCCGATGGTGGGCCTGCGCCTGACCGCCACGCCCAACGAAAAATGGCTGTTCAACCTGCAAGGCCAGTATCTGGACGCGGGCTGGGGCGATTTCGGCGATTACGACGGCAGCATCACCCGCGCCAATGCCCTGGTCGAGTATCGCTTCACCCCGCATTTCGGGCTGTTCGCGGGCTACGACTGGTTCAAGCTGGACGTCGAGCGCGCAGGCAGCGACGGACTGCTGGGGCTGGATCAGCGTTTCAAGGGGCCGATAGCCGGCGTCACGCTGGCGTTCTGAACATATAGACAACGTTTATTGAAAGGGCGGAAAAGAACCATTGGACATCGGCAAACCCGGCCACATAATGAGAATCAATCTCATTTGATGGCTGGGGTCGCTCATGACCAAGACACTTTCCTTCGCTGCCCTGCACTTCTCGGTGGCATTCATGGTCGGCTGGGCTTTCACCGGCAGTTGGCTGGTCGGAGGCGCGCTGGCCCTGGTGGAGCCGGCCTGCAATACCGTCGTGTTCCATTTCCACGAGAAGGTGTGGAAGCGCATCGAGCGCCGCCGCGCCGAGCGCGCGGGCACCGCCGTCCCCGCGTGATCCGTGGAGCGGAGCTTGCTCCGCTCCATCGGTTTCCCTTTCAATGGCGCCCGATCGCGAACCCGGCTCTACCGGGGCGGGGGGAACATCCGGGTGGCCATGCAGATGTAATCGGCCAGCGGCATCTCGCCCATCGCCTTCCGGCGCTGATCCACCTCCGATTCCGGCGCCTCGATCGGTTTGGGGACCCATCGTCCCTCCTGCGCGAGCAACTGGCTGCCGTAGCGTTGCGGCTTGCCTTGCCCGGCAAGCACGCGATCGGTCAGCAGGATGAACTGGTGGCGCGAGATCTCGCCGGCCTGCACGCGTGGCGTGATCGCCGACAGTACCTGCTCCTGGAAGGCAGGATCGGCATCGGCGTGCTGTACGAGCAGCCAGGCGGCGTCGACGCCGTCGCGCCCCACCAGTTCCCGGGTGGGGAAACCATGCTCGGCGATGATCGCCTTGATCCGCGGCAGGTGCTCCGCGTCGACCTGCATCATCTGCTTGATCTCCTCCTGCGACCATCCGCCGCCGCGCGCACCCTGATCACGCGCCTGCATGCGCAACAGTTCGATGCGCAGATCCGCCAGCCGCGCGGCAGGATCGGGCATGTCAGGCTCGCGCGGCGCGGGATGATCGCGCATGAAGGCGGCGGCACCCGGGCATTGCGCGAGCGCGGCCTGTTCCCGCGGATCGGCCGGGGCATCGCTCGCCCACGCTGGAACAACGAGCAGCAGGAGCAGCAGCGCGGAAATCTCGCGAATCGGCATCCGGCGTTTCCCCATCCAGGTACGGAAGCCCGATTCTAGCCGCGCGGAGGGGTCCCCGGAACGGAAAACCGCCCATGGCGGGCGGCTTTCCGTTGCGCGCAGCGGCGGAGTCCGTGCCTATTTCTTTTTCGGAATGTACAGATCGGTGATGGTGCCTTCGTAGACTTCGGCCGCCATCGCCACCGTTTCGCTGAGCGTGGGATGCGGATGGATCGTGCTGCCGATGTCGCCGGCTTCGGCGCCCATTTCGATCGCGAGGGCAATCTCGCTGATCAGATCGCCCGCATGCACGCCGACGATGCCGCCGCCGATGATGCGATGGGTTTCCTCGTCGAAGATCAGCTTGGTCGAACCTTCGCCCCGGCCGATGCCGACCGCGCGCGCGGAGGCGACCCACGGGAACTTGCCGACGCCGACTTTCAGGCCCTTGGCCTTGGCCTCGGTTTCGGTGACGCCCACCCAGGCGATTTCCGGATCGGTGTAGGCCACCGACGGAATCACCCGCGCGACCCATTCCTTCTTCTCGCCCGCCGCCACTTCCGCGGCCAGTTTGCCCTCGTGGGTGGCCTTGTGCGCCAGCATCGGCTGGCCGACCAGATCGCCGATGGCGAAGATGTGCGGCACGTTGGTGCGCATCTGCCGATCGACCGGAATGAAGCCGCGATCGGTAACCGTCACGCCGGCCTTGTCCGCGTCCAGCTTGCCGCCGTTGGGCGCGCGGCCCACCGCGACCAGCACGCGATCCCAGGTACCGGATTCCAGCTCCGGCTTCTGGCCCTCGGTGGCGCTCTCGAACGAGACGGTGATGCCCTTCTTGGAGGCTTCGACCTTGGCCGCCTTGGTCTTCAGGTGCACGGCCACGCCCTGCTTCTTCAGGCGATCGGCCAGCGGCTTGACCAGATCCTTGTCGGCGCCCGGCATCAATTGGTCCATGAACTCGACCACGGTGACTTCGCTGCCCAGCGCGCGGTAGACCGTCGCCATTTCCAGGCCGATGATGCCGCCGCCGACCACCAGCAGCTTCTTCGGCACTTCCTGCAGCGCCAGCGCGTCGGTGGAATCCATCACCCGCGGATCGTCCCACGGAAAGTTGGGCAGCTTCACCGCCTGCGAACCGGCGGCGATGATGCACTGTTCGAAACGCAGCAGCTGGATCTTGCCGTCGCTGCCGGTGATTTCCAGTTCGTGCGGCGAGACGAACTTCGCCACGCCCTGCACGGTACGCACCTTGCGTTGCCTGGCCATGCCGGCCAGGCCCTTGGTGAACTGGCCGACCACGCGGTTCTGCTTGAAGTCGCGCAGCTTGTCGAGATCGATCTTCGGCTTGGCGAACTCGATGCCGATGTCGGCCGAATGCGCGGTCTCGTCGATCAGCGCGGCCGCATGCAGCAGCGCCTTGGACGGGATGCAGCCGACATTGAGGCAGACGCCGCCCAGCGATTCGTAGCGCTCCACCAGCACGGTATCCAGGCCGATATCGGCGGCGCGGAACGCGGCGGTGTAGCCGCCGGGGCCGGAACCGATCACCACCATCCGGCATTCGATGTCGGCCGGCTTGCCGGTGCCCAGCGCGGGCTTGGGCGCGGATGGTTCGGCCGGCGCGCGATGCGAAGGCGTGACCGGCGGCTTGCTGGCCGGCGCGGCGGCGGCGGGCGCGGCAGCGCCGCTTTCCAGCACGGCGACCACGCTGCCTTCGGACAGGGTATCGCCCAGCTTCACCTTCAGTTCCTTGATCACGCCGGCGGCCGGGGACGGCACTTCCATCGTCGCCTTGTCCGACTCCAGGGTGACCAGGCCCTGATCCTTCTTCACCGTGTCGCCGACCGCGACCAGGATCTCGATCACCGGCACGTCGTTGTAGCCGCCGATGTCCGGCACCCTGGCTTCCAGGGTACCGCCCGCCGACGCGGCGGACGCAGGCACAGGCGCGGGCGTGGAAGGCGTGGCGGGTACCGGCGCTGCAGCGCTTGCCGCAGGCGCGGCGGAAGTGGCGGCCTTGGCCGGCGCGGTCGCGGGCGCGGCTGGCGCCGCGGCGGCGCCTTCGGCTTCCAGCACGGCGACCACGCTGCCTTCGGACAGCGTATCGCCCAGCTTGACCCTCAGCTCCTTGATCACGCCGGCGGCCGGCGACGGCACTTCCATCGTCGCCTTGTCCGATTCCAGCGTGACCAGGCCCTGATCCTTCTTCACCGTGTCGCCGACCGCGACCAGGATTTCGATGACCGGCACATCGTCGTAACCGCCGATGTCGGGGACTTTGACTTCAATCGTGTTCGCCATGATTCCAGCTCCCGCTTACAGCAGCACGCGACGCAGGTCGCCCATCAGTTGCGCCAGGTACGCAGTGAAGCGCGCGGCGGCGGCACCGTCGATGACGCGGTGGTCGTAGCTGAGCGATAGCGGCAGCAGCAGGCGCGGCGCGAACTGCTTGCCGTCCCACACCGGCTGGATGGAAGACTTTGACACGCCGAGGATGGCCACTTCCGGCGCGTTGACGATCGGGGTGAACGCGGTGCCGCCGATGCCACCCAGCGAGGAAATCGAGAAGCAGCCGCCGGACATGTCGGCCGGACCGAGCTTGCCGTCGCGGGCCTTCTTGGCCAGTTCGCTGGTTTCCCGCGCGAGTTCGTTGACGCCCTTCTTGTCGACGTCGCGGATCACCGGCACCACCAGTCCGTTAGGGGTGTCGGCGGCAAAACCGATGTGGAAGTACTTCTTGAGGGTGAGGTTCTCGCCGCTGGCGTCCAGTGAGGCATTGAACTCGGGATACTTCTTCAGCGCGGCGACGCTGGCCTTCATCAGGAACGCGAGCATGGTCAGCTTGATGCCGGCCCCGCTCTTGTCAGCCGCGGCGTTTTCCTTGTTGAGCGCCACGCGCAGCGCTTCCAGCTCGGTGATGTCGGCATGATCGTGCTGGGTGACGTGCGGAATCATCGCCCAGTTGCGCGCCAGGTTGGCGCCGGAAATCTTCTTGATGCGCGACAGCGGCTGCACTTCGACTTCGCCGAACTTGCCGAAGTCCACCTTCGGCCACGGCAGCAGGTTCAGGCCACCACCGCCACCCACGGCAGGCGCGCCGGCGGACGCGGCGGGCACGCCGCCGGACAGCGCGGCCTTGACGTAGCGCTGCACGTCTTCCCTGCTGATGCGGCCGCCGCGTTCGCTGCCCTTGACCTGATCCAGATCGACACCGAGCTCGCGCGCGAACAGGCGCACCGCCGGGCTGGCGTAGGCCACCTTCGACGGCAGCACGCGATCGGCGTTGAACTCCACTGGCGGGGTGCGCGGCGGCACCGCTTCGGGATCGATGCCCGGCTTGTCTTCCAGCGCGCGCGGCGCGGTGGGCGCGGCGGCTTCCTGGGCGATCTCGCGCTGGGCCAGCTTGTCCGGCGTGGCGGCCACGGCCACCGGTTCGACCTTGGCGCCGGTTTCGGCGGTCTTGACCGGTTCGGCCTTGGCAGGCTCGGCCTTCGGGGCGGCGGGCGCGGGTGCGGCGGCGCCCTCGGCCACTTCGATCAGCGCCACGACCGAACCTTCGGCCAGTTCGTCGCCCAGCTTGACCTTCAGCTCCTTGACCACGCCGGCGAACGCCGACGGCACTTCCATCGTCGCCTTGTCCGACTCCAGCGTGACCAGGCCTTGATCCTTGGCGACGGTATCGCCAACGGCGACCAGCACTTCAATGACGGGAACGTCACTGTAGCCACCGATGTCGGGAACACGCGCTTCCTTGATTTCGGCCATGGGGGAACTCCAGCGATCACTTGCGAATAGGGGAACCCCTATTGTGGCCATCCCCGCCCGGTGCGCCAACCTCTGGGCGCAATTATTTTCGGCCGGGGACCGCTGGAAATGCCGCCGCGACGCGGGCGACGGCGTCGGCGACCGCGTCAGTCGCCGGTGGTATGCCTTTGGTCGGGCTTCTCTTCCAGCAGGTTGAGCGCCTGCCCGCCCGGAAGACGATACGCCAGCGCATTGTCCAACCGTTCCAGTTCGCGCATCTGCGCGCACAGTTTCTCCGCGCGTGCTTCCAGCGCCTTGGCACGCGGCGCCACCCGCGCCTCGACCTGGCGGTCCAGGTCCTCCATGCGATCCAGGCGGCCGGTATCGCCGGTCAGCGCGGCGGTGATCGCGCCGCCGACGATGTCGCCGATGACGCTGGGCATCACGTCGCCGACCGCGCGCTCGATGCCCTTGTCCAGATCCTGGCTGTTGAAGCGGTTGGCGCTGATCGAGCGGGCGATGCCCTGGTCGATCGCCCTGCGCGCCTTGTCCAGCGACTTGCGCGTGCGATCGGGATTGTTGCTGATGCCGGCGGCGACTTCGCCGAGCGCGGTGAAGGCGATGTCGGCGGCATCGCGGCCAATCTCGTGCGCCAGCGGCATCGCGGTGCGCGCGCCGCGCTCGAAGTCGAGCAGGCGCTGGCGGTCGTCGTCGCCGAGTTCCACCCAGCGATCGTCCACGAACAGTCGGCCCTGGCGTATCACGATCGCCTTGGGCACGCCGCTTTCGCGGGTGAAGATCACGCTGCGATCGTTCACCGTCATGTCGTAGTCGCTTTCGATCTCGCAGCGGATGTCCCTGGCCTGGGCGGACACGGCCAGGCCGGACAGCGCGGCCAGGCACAACAGGGAAAGGCGCGGGGCGGAACGGTTCATGGCGGCCTCCTGGAGTTCGATGGCCGCAAGGATGCCAGTGCGCCGCATGGCCCGCACATGCCGGAGGGGAGCATGACCTTCGTCAGGGCCGATCCAGATGGCGGGACAGTACGCTCCATTGCGCGGCAAGGCGTTCCAGGCTGAAGGCCGCATTGGCGGGACTGGTGGAAGGCAGCGCGTGCAAGGCCAGGCGCGCGGCCAGCGCCGCCGGCAGGGTCGGGCCGACATGGCGCTCGAACGCCCGCGCCGCGGTGCCGCCATTGAACGCCACCGCGCGGATGCCCGGCCGCGCCGCCAGCCAGTCCGCCAGCGGGTTGGCGACCTCGCTGCCGCGGACGATGTCCGCATCCAGGCTGCCGCGCCGCTCGCAGCTTCCGATCACGTCCCACAGGCCCAGGCCGGCCGCTTGCAGCGCGGCCAGGCGCTGCGGATGGCCGAGTCCGGCATCGATCCCGCACAGCAACGCCATCAGGGGCCAGAAGCGGTTGCGCGGATGGGCGTAGTAGCGCGCCGCCGCCAGCGACGCCGCGCCCGGCATCGAGCCCAGGATCAGGACCCGGCAATCGGCACCGGCCTGCGGCGGCAGGCCGAGCAGGCGCGTTCCCGCCGGGGTGCCGGTCATGCCGCCGGCGTCTGCCAGGGCCGCACCACCAGCAGCGCGCCGGCGACCACGAGCAGGGCGCCGATCACGCGGGTGCCGTCGATTGGCTGGCGCGCGTGCAGCACGCCGAAATGATCCAGCAGCAGCGAGCCGACCAACTGCCCGAACACCACCAGGCAGATCAGCGGCGCGGCCCCCATGCGCGGAATCAGCAGGGTCGCGGCGGCGACGTAGATCGCGCCGATCGCGCCGCCGGTCCAGGCCCACCACGGCACCCGCGCCAGGGCGGCGACGTCGAAGCTCGGCCGGGTCGCCAGCCACCACAGCGCCAGCACCGCGGTGCCCACGGCAAACGACATCAGCGCGGCGAACAGCGGTCCGAAGGTCTGCCGCCCGAGCGCTGCATTGATCAACGCCTGCAGCGGCAACAGCATGCCGATGAACACCGCCAGTCCCATGCCAATCGCTTTCATGCGCGTCTTCCCGATTCAGAGGTCGGACACGATACGACAGTCCATGGCGCCGAGAATGCGACGGCACGCGGCGGGACGCGCACGATCAGCGGGGCTGGCGGCCCAGATGGCGATCGAAGAAGCGGGCGATCACTTCGTAGGCTTCCTGCGATTCGGGTAGATCCGGATACACGAAGAACGCGTGCCAGAGGCCGTCGAACAGCACCAGATCCGCCTCCACGCCGGCCGCCAGCAGGCGGCGCTGCATGGTGCTCAGGGCGCTCACCGCGAAGTCGCGGCCGCCGGCCAGGAACAGGGTCGGCGGAAACTTCGCCAACAGTTCCGGCGACTGGCCCGGATAGGCGACCGGATCATCGGCCTGCGCGGTCCGCAGATAAGGCAGGCTGGCGCCGCCATCGGACTGCAACGGCGGCACGCCGACCGCCAGTTGCCCCAGCGTGGCCGAGTCGCCGCCGAACAGCAGCCCGGTGCCGCAGAAATTGCCGGCCGCGCCCGGGCCCGGCAAGCCCTTCGTCAGGATGCGCGCCGTTGCCTGCGCCGTCAGCATGCCGCCCGCAGAACATCCGTAGATGCCGATGTTGTCGGCGCGGTATTGCTTCAACAATTCGCGATAGACGGCCTCCACGTCGTCCACCGCCGCCGGATACGGATGCTCCGGCGCCAGCCGGTAGTCCACCGTGACCACCCGGATGCCGGCGACCGCCGCGATCGGCACCGCTTCCACCAGCGCGCCGCTGCCGGAGCCCCACATGAAGGCGCCGCCATGCAGGTTGATCAGCACCCGCCGCGCGTTGTCGCCCTGCGCGCCGCCCTGCGGATCCACCACATGCACCGGCACGCCCCCGATGTGCGTGGCTTCCACCTTCGCCGGATAGCGGCGTTCGGCTTCCGCCAGCCGGTCATCGTTGTAGCGCTGATAGAAGCGCCGCTGGTCGGCGACGTCGGCCGGATCGGGCCCCTTGCCCTCGCGGGTTTCCGCCAGCATCCGTTCGAACTGCGCGCGCGCCTCCGGGCTTGCGAAACGGCTGTAGGGCAACGGCGTGGCCGGCAGCGTCACGGTTTCCGGCGACGTGGCCGCGGGTTGTTCCTGCGCCACGGCCAGGACCGGTGCGGACAGCATCAGCAGGCACGCGGCGAGCCGGTGTTTTTTCGCCGGCGAACGCGCGTGGGAATTCATCGGAATCGGTCGCATGCCCATCACTCCTTTTGGGGGGAAGCCGGCGCGTCCACCGTTGCCGGCGGCGACAGCGCCAGGAACACCGTGCTCCACAGTTGCGCCGCGTTGGATTCGTCTTCATGCGCGCCCTGCGCGCCGAACGGTTCGACCCGGTAACGGCCGTCGTGGTACGACCACGACCACAGTTCCGAGGTGCGCACCGCGTCGGCGGCGCGGATCGCGCGCCACAAGCGGCGCCGGGCGTCATCCAGTGCGGCGCGCAGCGAGGCGGGCAGATCCTTGCGGGACGATTGCCGCTCCAGTCCCGCCGCCAGCACCGCCTGCTGCCAGGCCCACACCACCGTGCCGTGATAGGCGGCGCTGCCCAGCCGCGGCCAGACTTCGGGCCCGGCATATGCCGGATTGGCGACCAGCAGGCCGACGTCGGTCATCAGGCCGGCAGGAAACGGCCGCATCAGGTTCCCGACGTCGCGCGCCAGCGTGCGCGCATCCGGCTGGCCGAACAGCAGGCGGAAACCTTCGTCCGAGTGCAGCACCGGTACCGGTTGCCCTTCCGCATCCAGCGCCAACGCCGCGAACGCGAGCCCGTCGTCGCCCAGCGACGCCAGCGCCGGCCCGGCGGAAACCCCGGTCGCGGCCGCATACGCGCGCACCTGCTCGGCCGCGCGCGCCGGCGCCAGGCGCACGGTGAACAATTCGCCTGCGCGCAGTTCCCAGGTGTCCGCGCGATCGGCCGCGGCGCGCAGCCGCGCACGCTGTTCCGGCGTGGTGTAGGCGTCCAGCAGGCCGCCGTCGAGGAAACCGCCGATGGCGCGCAGCGCGGCCGGCATCCATACCGCATTGACGTCGTAGGGATAGCGGCCGCGGCCGAGCCCTTCGTTGCTGTCGCGCCACTGGCCGACCGGCTTGCCCGGCTTGAGCGCGATCAGGTTGCGGAAAACCGGATCTTCCGCGAAGGCCCGGCTCCGCTCCGCCACGAACAGCAGGTTCCGCACCAGCGCATCGCCACGCCGCCCGCGCTCGCCCAGCGCCGCCAGGAAAGCCCGCGCACGTTCGCGCCCGCGCGCATCGTCCAGCAACCACGCGGCGGCCACCGGCGGCAGCATGTAGTCGTCGTCGATCATCGTGTAGTCGTAGATCGGCGTCGCGGAGGCATCGCCCTGCTCCTTGCGGTGACGCAATACCGCGAACTCGCCGATGTCCTCTTCATGCGCGACTTCACCGTTCGGTGCCAGCCGCGCCAGGACCGCGCCGATGCCCGCCTCCACCGCCTCCGGTTGCAGCACTGGCATCAGCAGGCGCACCGACATCAGGGTGTCGCGGCCGAAGTAGGTATCGAAACGCCAGGATCCGGCGAGGAATTTCTCGTGGTAGCTGAGGAATTGCAGGGCCTGGCGGCTGCGGGCATCGGCCGCGGCGCGCTGGTTGAGCAGCCCGGTCGCGGCGAAGGGCGTCAATGGCGTTTCGCCGGTGGACGCGCGGATGCGCAGTCGCAGCGGCTGCCCGGGCGTTCCCTGCAGGACGATCCGGCCGTCCTCGCGCAGGAACCGGCCGTTGTCGGTTTCCAGCGCGATGGCATAGCCCGGCGCGCCGTCCAGGCGATCGCGCTGCCAGCGCACCGCGCGGGAAGACAGCTCCGGCGTCGCCGCGGTCTCCGGCGGATATGGATGTCCCAACTGGTAATCGCGCAGCACGCGGACGCTGCCGAGCACGGCGTCCTTCACCACCAGCCGGGTCGCGTCGACGCTGGCCGTGGCCACGATGCCGTTCCAGGGTCTGCCCGCCACGCGGCGGCGCTCGCCCTGGAGATCGCCCAGCGTCCACTGCACCGGCGCGGCCGTGTCCTCGAACCACACGCCCGTGCCGCTGTTGCCGGCGGGAAACGCCACCAGCACGCGGGGCCGGTTGCCCGAGCTGAGCAGCAGGTGCGCGGCGATATCGCCCTCCTGGTGGAAGGCGTTCTCGATCCGGCCTTCGGTGATGCGGAATTGCAGCGGCGCCGGCACGGTGCCGCGGTCGTAGGCGAGTGCCGGACCCAGCGTCGGCGCGGCGAGCAACGCCGCCAGCAACAGGCGGGAAGCGGAGTGCTTCAGACGAAGGAGGAACGGTGTGCTGGAAACGGGATGACGCATCGGTTCAATGACCTCCGGTCGGCATGGCCGACGCGTCGACGGGCGTGCGCGCGGCGCGGTGGAGCAGGGTCAGCGACAGCAGCAACAGCGCCATCGGCAGCAACAGCAGGTAGAACGCCCGGGAACCGTCGAAGTGCGCGAACAGTTGCCCCGTGATGAAGGAACCGGTGGTGCCGCCGAGCGCGGAGAACACCACGATCAGCCCGGTCATCGCCGCGTGCCGCGCCTTCGGCAGCGCGCTCAGCACGACCGAATTGATGGTGGGGTAGATCGGCGCCATGAGCAGGCCGATCAGCGGGAAAACGTAGGCGGCCAGCGGAGCGTCCCACCAACTGGCGCCCTCGCGCGGTTGCACGTTGGACGCCAGCGGCAGCGCGACCAGCACCAGCACCGCCATCGCCAGCACGCAGATCGCGAGCACCTGGAACCACGGCAGCCGGCGCAGCAGCACCCCGCCACCCAGTCGCCCCAGCGCCAGCGAGCCGGCGAAGATGCCTGCCGCCTGCACGCTGAGCGCGGTCGGCAGATGCAGGATTTCCCGGTTGAACGTCGGCAACCAGGTATTGATGGCCTGTTCCATCAGCACGTACAGGAAGGCCGAGGCCAGGAACACGATCACCAGCGGGCGAGCCAGCAGGCGGAACATGTCGGCGAACGATTCGCCCACCGCGTGGCCGTCACGCGCCTGCGATTCGTCCATCGAGGTGCCGGCCAGCAACAGGATCACCGCCACGCACAGGCCGGCGATCACCCAGTAGACATCGAGCCAGACCGGGTCGCCGGGCGCCTCGGGGTTGATGAAGGCGGCAAACAGCCAGGCGCTGCCAAGGATGCCGACCATGAACCAGCCTTCGATCGTGCTGGTCAGTCCCGCATGCGCACGCTCGTCCCCGGTGAGCAGGCCGATGCTGGAATACACCGAGACCTTCACCAGCGCGAACGATACGCCCACCGTCGCGAACAGCAGCTTGGTGGCCCAGAACGATTGCAGCAGCGGCATGCCGGCGCAGGCCAGCGCCACCAGCGCCAGGCCGAGCATCATCGCCCGCCGGTAACCCAGCCGCGGCAGCGTCGAGGCGACCAGGAACGAGGCGATCGCGATCGGCAGATCCTTGAACGCCTCCAGCGTGCTCGCCGACGCCTTGCTCACTCCGAATCCCTGGATGACCTGCAGGATCACCGCGCCCACCGAGTTCAACAGCATCGCGAAGATCATGTAGGTCAGGATCAACCCAAGGACCATGCGGGTTCGATTCATTGCTTGCTCCGGGCCACGCCGCCGGGCGGCCACCGCACTGTGTCACCGCCGGGGGCGGCAAGGGAATCCGGCGCGCGGGAACGATGGCCCGTCCGCGGCCACGCCGGCAGAAAGATCCGGGGACGCCTCCCGGGAGAGGAGGTTCAGGCGGCGTCCCCGGCATGGCTCACCAGCTGTACTTGGCCTGGAAGTTGACCTCGCGGCCTTCCAGCGGACGCGCCAGCAACACACCGCCGGCGGTGGTCGCCGAACCGAAGATGCGCGAATTGCTTTCGGTCAGGCCCAGCTCGTTGGTCATATTGGTGCCGCGCAGGTTGAACTGCCAGTTCTCGCCCACGTTGGACGTGATGCCGAAGTCCAGCGTGTGGTACGAACCCAGTTCCTGCAGGCCCGACTGATCCTGGGTGTGGTCACCCACGTAGGTGTAGGTCACGTACGGCGTGATGTCGCCCCAGCCCATCTCGAAGCGGTAGCTCGGGGTGAACATGGCGCGGAACTTCGGCTGGCGCTGGAGCTGCTTGCCCTCGATGGGCGCGCAGTTGTCGTTCCCGTTGATGTCGGTATACGGCAGGCACGCGTCGTAGTCGGTGTACTCGCCGTCCAGGTAGTTGGCGACCAGTTGCAGGCGCAGGTTGTCGATCGGCGTCAGCGCACCGATGAAGTTGATGCCATGCGATTCGGAGCCATAGATCCGCGGACTGCCGACCGGCGTGCCCAGGCCGTCGGTGGGCTGGTACTGCAGGCCGCTGAACACCCGGCGATAGGCACTGATGTCGGCGTACAGCAGCGGCGACTGGTACTTGAAGCCCATTTCGTAGTTGCGGATCTTCTGCATCGGCGGGTAATTGTCGTTGGTGGTGCCGCGGATGCCGTTGTCGAAGTCCAGGAAGTGGCCGCCAGTGTTGACGCGGCCGTACATGGACATGTTCTCGGTGAAGGAGTAGTTGGCGCCGGCCGTCCACGAAGGATGGGTCTTCTCGTAGCGGTTGCGGGCGTAGGTGCCGTTGCACAGCTCGACGTTGTTGTCGTAGATCGTGTTCGGATCACCATCCAGGCCGCCCGCATCCGGATTCACCGGACTGCGGTTGCACACGTTGCTCTTGGCGTCCTGGTTCTCGATGCGGCCGGACAGATCGAACAGCCACTTGCCGACCCGCCAGGAATCGGACAGGTACAGCGCGACGTTGGTGGCCTTGCCGTTCTGGGCGATGTGGAAGCCGCTGAAATCGGCGAAGCCCTGCGGATTGGTGCGGTAGAAGGTCTGTCCGCCGTCCACGTAGCTCACCACGATCGGGCGCGCGTTGGGCTCGTTTGCCATCAGCATCTGGTTGCCCAGCGACCACTTGTCATCCATGGTGTAGTGGTTGACGTACAGGCCCACCGTCAGCGTGTTGCCTTCGAACAGCTCCTTGCTCAGGCGGAAATCGTTGCTGAAGCTCTTGAGATGCTTGTGGATGTGCCACCAGCCCTGCTGGATGACGCTCTGGGTCAGCGGCACCGCGCCGCCGGTCACGTAGGTCGCGGTCGCCACCGAACCGGCCGGCAGCTCGAAACCGCCCGGCGTACCGTCGGTGAACAGCATGTCCTGCAGCGTCGCCGGGTTGTTGCCGGAGAACAGCGCGTTGGTGTCCATGTCGCCTTCGTTGAACAGGAAGCGATCGCTGATCGACCAACCGTTGTCGAAGGAATAGTCGAAGTTGCCGCCGAACATGAACAGCTTCGCGCCGCGCCCGTCCGCCAGATCCGCATTCTTGCCGCCGCCCGGATAGGTGGGCAGCCAGACGTGCTGCATGTACTTGCTGTAGTAGGTGTCCTTCAGCGGATCGAAACCGGGATAAGCGCTGAAGTTGTCCGTACCGCGCTGGATCAACGGAATCGGCGTGATGAACTGGTTCTTGTCGTTGAGGTAGCGGGTGTACAGGGTCAGCCGGCCGGCGTCGAAGTCATGCGACAGGGTCGCGGTGAGCTGGCCGCCCTTGTCGGCCTTGAACTGCGGATCGCGGACGCCGTCGGACTCGCGCCAGAAACCGCCGATGCTGCCGTACCAGCCTTCGGCCACCTTGAAGCCGTAGAAACCGTCGAGTCGCCACAATCCTTCGTTGCCGTAGGTCAGTCCCACGCTGCCGGACGGTTCCTCGGTGCCGGTCTTGAGGAAGAAGTTGGCGCTGGCACCCATCTGGCCGTCGGCGAACACCACGGACGGACCGCCCTGCAGGATTTCCACCGACTCGATGGTGTCGTCCAGGCGGAACATCGACGTGGTTTCGAAGAACGACAGCGTCGGCATGCCGTACAGCGGCGATCCCATCAACAGGGTCGAGAAGTACGGTGCGTCGCCGCCGCCGGGGAAGCCGGCGATTTCGATGTTGGCGCCGGTCTGGCCGCCGGTCGATTCCGGCCACATGCCGGGCGAGATCTTCAGCAGGTCCGCCGTGCTCTTGGGGTTGGCCTGTTTGATCTGCTCGGCGTTGGCGGTGACGATGTTGAAGCTGGCTTCCAGCTTCCTCACGCCTCCCGCGGTGGCGGTACCGGACACGACCACCGTGTCCAGCGTGGTGGCCTGGCCCGGGCGTTCCTCTGCCGGCGGTTGTTGGGGTTGCTGGGCCGGCGCGGTGTCCTGCGCCAGCACCGCGGATGGTGCCAATGCGGCGGCGATCGCTACGGACAGGGCGTAGCGGATCAGGTTGGTCTGTTGCATGTGTTCCCTCCACTTTTTCAACAGGTTGAGAAAATCCGCCGCGGCTTCTGATGGCCGCGTACGGTCACGAAGAAACGAAATCCCTCACTCGAAATGCAGCGATGTCCGGCAGCACCGCATCGGCCTGCGGCAGCGCGGCGGCGGTGCCGATGCCCACGGCGGCCATGCCGGCCGCATGGATGGCCTCGACGCCGGCCGCCGCATCCTCGATGCCGATGCATTGCGATGGCGGCACGCCCAGCGCGGCGGCGACGTCCAGGAAAATCTCCGGGTCCGGCTTGGCCCGGCGGATGCGGCCGGAATCGGCGATGTAGTCGAAGCGATCGGCGATGCCCAGCTTCTCCAGCAGCGCGGGCGCGTTGCGGCTGGCCGACGCCAGGCCGATCTTCAGTCCCTGCGCGCGCGCCTCGTCCAGCACCCGCAGCACGCCCGCGAACAGATCCTGCGGGCCGAACTGCTGGATGGCCTGCACGTAGTAGCCATTCTTGCGGTCGGCCAGCGCGCGTCGTTCCGCTTCGCCATACACGCGCGGCGCGCGCTCCAGGATGATCGACAGCGACGCCATCCGATCCACGCCCTTGAGGCGCTCGTTGACCTGCCGATCGAACGGCACGCCGATCTCGTCGGCCAGGCGCTGCCAGGCTTCGTAATGCGTGTGCGCGGTGTCGGTGAGCACACCGTCCAGATCGAAAATCAGCGCGCGCGCGGCACGCGGGAAGGTCGCCCGCACCGCCTCCAGCGGATTCGCCAGCGGCTGCACCGCGGCGGCGCCCGGCGACAGCACCAGCGGTTCGCCGGCATGCGTGATCGCCAACCCGGCGCCTTCCTCCAGGCGATAGCGCACGCCGTCCGCGGCCACGTCCACCCGCAGCACGGCATCGCGCCAGCGCAGGTTGAAGCCGTAGCCCTGCCACGCCGCCGGCAGGGTCGGCGCGAACGACAGTTGGCCGTCGCGTACGCGCAGGCCGGCGAAGCCTTCGGCCAGGCCGAGCCAACTGCCGGCCAGCGCCGCCATGTGCACGCCGTGATCGGTGTTGCGATGCAGATCGTCCAGATCCACCCGCAGGCTGGCGTCGAAGTAGCGCCAGGCCTTGTCGGCGTGGCCGACCTCGCTGGCGAGGATGCCGAACACCGGCGCCGACAGGGTCGAGTCGTGGGTGGTCACCGCTTCGTAGTAATCGAAGCTGCGGCGCTTGCGGCGCGGATCCAGATCCTGCCCCGCCAGCACCAGCCCCATCACCACGTCCGCCTGCTTGCAGATCTGGTGGCGATACAGGGTGAGCGGGTGGTAGTCCAGCAGCAGCGGGCGATGTTCGCCGGTCGCCGGCGGGAACGGCCAGCGCGGCTTGTCGAGGAATTCGTCGTCCTGCGCGTAGACGCCCTGCTCCTCGTCGTACGGCAGGTACATCGCCTCGGCGGCACGCCGCCACAGTTCGACCTCGGCCTGATCGAGCGCAAGCCGGGCGGCCAGTTCCGCCAGCGCGTCCGGACGTGCCTGCCGCAGGCGATGCCACGCCTCCACCGCGCGGCGTAGATGCTGCTGGGCCATGCGGTTGGTGTAGAAGTTGTTGTTGACCAGGGTCGTGTATTCGTCCGGCCCGGTCACTTCGTGGATGCAGAACGCCCCGCCCCGGCGCGGATTGAAATGGCCGACCTGCGGCCAGATGCGCGCGGTCTCGAACAGCATTTCCGCGCCCGCCTCGGCCAGGAAATCCAGATCGTCGCTGGCATCCAGGTACAGGCCGATCCCGTACGCCACCGCCGCATTGATGTGGTAGGCCGCCGAGCCGCTGGGATAGTGCGCCGAGCACTCGCCGCCGTCGATGGTGCGCCAGGGATACAACGCGCCCGACGGGTGGTTCATCTCGCGCGCATGCGCACGCGCGGCATCCAGCGTGCGGTAGCGGTAATGCAGCATCGCGCGCGCCACTTCCGGCGCGGTGAACACCATCACCGGCAGCACGAAGGCCTCGGTATCCCAGAAGCAATGCCCTTCGTAGCCTTCGCCGGTCAGGCCCTTGGCGGCGGTGCCGTCCACGCCGTTGCGGCCCGCCGATTGCAGCAGGTGGAACAGGTTGAAGCGCAGCGCCTGTTCGGCGGCGGCATCGCCGGTGACCGAAATGCCGGCGCGCCGCCAGAAGCCTTCCAGCGTGGCGGCCTGCGGCGCGGCGAAACCGTCGAATCCGATCTGCGTCGCCCGTTCCAGGCGCGCGGCCAGATCGGGAGTGCGCCGCGCCAGGTCGCCTTCGTGCACGTAGACGACGAACTTTTCCAGGCAGACCTGCGCGCCGGGCGCCAGCTCGCCCTCGAAGCGCTGCTCGACCCGCCCCGCCGCCGTCTGCGGCGTCCGCGCCGACAGGCCTTCGACGAGGCGGTGATGCTGGCCGCAACTGAGCTCGAACCCGCGATGCGGCGCGCGCTGCGCGATCCAGGCCATGCCGCCGTCCACGCCGCCGCCGATCGCCAGCAGGCCTTCGCCGCCGCCCGCACCGATGCGCGGATCGTCGCCCTGCGCCGCGGCCTGCCGGCCGCTCTCGATCGACGACACCAGCGTGATCGGTCCGCGATAGTCGATCGAGACGACCCGGAAGCGGATCGCCAGCAAGGCCTGTTCGGCGAACGGCACGACCCGCTCGGCCTGTATTTCCAGCGTGTGTCCGGCGGCGGCGCGGAGTCGCAGGCGGCGATGCAGTTGTCCGTGGCGCAGGTCCAGTTCGCGTTCGAACGCGAGCCATTCGGCATGCGCGAGGTCGACCGGTTCATCGCCCAGCAGAATCCGGATGCGCTTGCCTTCCGCGACCGGCACGCGGGTGTCGGTGCTCCGCGCGAAGCCGGCCAGACGCTCGTGATAGTGGATGGCGTTCTGCTCGAAGGCGGCCGCCAGGAAGCTGCCGTCGGTAGGACTGTCCTGCTCCTCGAAGCCGCCGCGCACGCCCAGGCCGCCGTTGGCGAGCGCGAACAGGGTCTCGTCGCGGGCGCGACGGCGCGGCTCGAACGCCGCCTGGCGCAGGCGCCAAGGATCGTCCGCCATGGTCGTACCGGCGCCTTCCGCCGGCGCTGCACCCTGCCACTCGCCCACGTTCCACTCCTCCGTCTCCCCGTATCCACGGGGGTCGGAGCGCACGCTAGGGAGTCGCTGTTATCGATGTCAAGTTATCGATAACAGAAGGCGACGCGCGCACGCCCGGGACCTGCCTTGCCGCGTCCGGGCACGGCAGGATTTCCTTTTTGTGACAGTCGTTTACGCGTTCGCCGGCGAACCCTCGAGGGGGCCGCGGAATGGCGTATCCGGTGTGTGGAATACGCTGCGTCGCAGCAGACTTTTGCGCTCAGGTGGCGCGCAGCACCAGATGCGTGGGCAGGGTTTCCGACGCGGCCGGCTCGCCGTCGATCAAGGCCCGGATCTTGCGCGCCAGCAGGACGCCGGCGTCGACGAAATTCTGGTGCACCGAACTCAACGGCGGCACGTAGGTCGCTCCCAGCGGCGTGTCGTCGTAACCGATGACCGACACATCCTCGGGAACCCGCCGCCCCCGTTCGATCAATGCGCGGATGGCGCCGATGGCGAGCAGATCGCTGGCGGCGAACAGGGCATCGACCTGCGGGTGCTGCTCCAGCAGGGCATGGACCGCCTCGGCGCCGGCGTTGACCGTGAAACTGGCGACCGAGGGCGTCGCCGGCACGATGCCGTATTTGCCCAGCGTGCCGGCGAAACCGTCCAGGCGCTCGGCGAACTCGCCATGCGCCGGGTCGCCCAGGAACGCGGGCCGGCTCCGGCCCAGCGCGATGAAGCGTTCCGCCGCCAGCGCCCCGCCCCGCCGGTTGTCGCTGCCGACCACGACCTGCGATTCGTGCCGGCTGACCGCGCCCCACACCACCATCGGCCTGCCCCAGCGCTGCACTTCGTGCATGGCATCCTCGTTGGCACCCTGGCCGAGCAGGATCACGCCGTCGGCGGCCTGCACGTTCGGCAGCGCGCCGCCCTGCAGCGAGGTCAGCAATACGCTGTAGCCGGTGGTGGTCAGTTCCTGGGTGATGCCGCCGAGCAGATCCAGGGGATAGGGACCCGACATCTGCCGCTCCAGGGTCGGCTTCATTTCCACCACCACCGCCACGGTCATGCTCCGGCGCAGGCGCAGGTTGCGCGCGCTGACGTTGAACGAGTAACCGTACTGCCGCGCGATCTCGCGGATGCGCGCCCGGGTCTCCGCGTTGACCAACGGACTCTCTCGCAGCGCGCGCGAAACGGTGATGGCCGAGACCCCGGCGACCTTCGCCAGATCCGCCATGGTCGGATTGTCCCCCGCCTGCGGCGGCGCGGATTCCACCCGGTCGCGGGCGGCACCGCGGGAACGGCGTGGAGACTTGGACGGACGCGGGCTCATGGGCCTCAGTGTCTCACGCGTCCGGCTTCATGGCGTGCGATGCAGGTTTCCAGCGGCGTGTCGGCCACGATCCGGAGAACGGCCGGCAACAGCAGATCTTCCAATCGCTTGAAGCGCAGGCAGCTCTTGCCCAGATCGGGTGTCCTGCCGGCCTCGGCATAGGCGCGCCGAAGTTCGGCTTCCGCTTGCGGGTCGCCCTGCATGCACGTCAGGTACAACGCGTAGTGGTTTTTCTGGGCCGCCAGCGCCATGAACGAGAGCGGCTGGCCGTTGTAGGTATCCGGATACCGCGACAGCGGCACTTCCCAGCTGATCATTCCCCAGTTCATGCGTTCCTCGTAACCGGGCGGCAAGCGGGCGTTGATCGCGTCGCGCACGGTGGCGATCACGGTGCGCCGTTCCGGCGGCAACCCGGCGAGATAGGCATCGACGGTCGCGGCATCGCTGCGGGGCATGACGTGATTTTCCCGTGTCGTTTCGCGCGCGAGCGACCTTAACGCAATCCGTACCGGACGCCAACGGATTCACATTCATGACCCAATTCGGGAGCGGCTTGCGCTCAACGAAAAATGAATATCTGCTGGACAGGACCGCTGTTGTAAAAAATTCATTTCGCGGACTTGTCTCCGTTCATGCACGGATCGTTACGGTGCTCGCGCCCCAAAAAGCATCGGGCCAAAAAAAGAGAAAAAGGAGTTCCCCCATGAACAAGTTCCGCACCCTCACCCTCGCCGCTTCGCTGTTGGCTTTCGCGCCGGCCGTGTTCGCGCAGGACGGTTCGACCTCCGATCACAAGCGTTTCGCCGTCGTCGGCGGTTACGCCGTGCAGAAGGTCGACTCCAAGCCGGTCGACAACTCCAGCCTGGACCTGGATGGCGGTTCCGCCGCGACCCTGAGCGCCAGTTGGTATGTCACCCCCGCCATCGCCGTGGAGCTGTGGGGCGCCGCCGACAAGTTCGAGCAGCGCGTGCGTGGCGATCAGGGCAAGCTGGGCAACATCGATTCGCAGCCCTACGCCCTGAGCGCGCAGTACCACTTCCGTAACGCCGACGCGCCGATCCGCCCGTTCGTGGGTCTGGGCTACTACCAGGCCAACTACAGCGGCGGCTACAACATCACCGACGGCGCCGGCCAGCACTTCGGCCTGGAAGACACCAAGGGCGCCATCGGCACCGTGGGCGTGGACTTCAACATCAGCCCGTCGTGGTTCGCCCGCGCGGACGCCCGCTACATGCACGGTGACAGCGAAATCACCGGCAACGGCCAGCGCATCGGCCAGAAGGCGGACCTGAATCCGTGGACCGTCGGCATCGGCATCGGCGCGCGCTTCTGAGCCACGCCGCCGGTCGCCACCGGCATTGCATCTGGAACAGCGAAGGGCTCCTTTGGGAGCCCTTCGTTTTTTCGCGGTTCAACGGCGCAGGCGCCGCAGTCGCCGGTGCAGTCCCCAACCGCTGGCCAGCGCATAACCCAGCAGCGCTCCCGCCAGGGCGGTCAGGCCGGCATGCAGGTCGCCGGCGAGCATCGGATCCCGCGACCAGCCCGCGCCGTGCCGGATGAGCTGGACCAATCCCAGCAGGATGCGGCCGGCGACCAGCAGGGTCAGCAACAAGGCGAGCCACGGGTTGGGGGTATGGAACAGGCCGGCCTCCCGCCATTCGAACCGGCTCGTCGCGATGCCCAGTCCGCCCAGGACGACACCGGCACACAGGCCCAGCACCGCCTGCAGCAATTGCTGCGGCCACCAGTGCTGGAGGACGACACTCACCAGAAGGAAAGCGCCGGTCGCCACGGCCAACAGGCCCAGGTTCAACCGCACCTGCCAGGGCCAGACCCGCCGCGTCGCCTTTCCGCGTCGGTAGCGTTGCCACAGCGACCATGAAAACAGGAGCAGCCAGAGCATCAACAGCAGCAGCATCCCCAGCGGCAGCAGGAACAGCCAGGGCACTCAGGGATGCTCCGCCTCGGCATGCGCGGATTCGCGGCGCAGCAGATAGAACCCGCTGGCCACGATGATGCCGGCGCCCAGCCAGGTGATGCCGTCGGGCAACACGCCCCACAGCGCCACGTCCAGCACCACGCCCCAGATCAAGGCGGTGTACTCCAGCGGCGCGATCAGTGAAGCCTCGCCACGCCGGAAGGCTTCCGTGAGCGCGATCTGCGCCAGCGATCCGGCCACGCCGACACCGGCGATGATCCAGCCGTCGATCGGTTCCAGTGCCCGCCATCCGTGCCATGCCAGCGCCAGCGCGGCGACCGACAGCAGCGCCATGAACCAGACCACCATTGCCTGGGTACTGTCCCGCTGGGCCAGCAAGCGCACCGTGATCGCACCAGCGGCGTAGCACATCGCGGCCACCAGCACGGCCAGGCCACCGGCGGTCATCATGCCTTCTCCGGTCGGGCGCAGGATCACCAGGACGCCGAGCAGGCCGACCGCGATGGCCAGCCAGCGCCCGGGCCCGACCCGCTCCTTCAGCAAGGGACCGGCCATCGCGGTCACCAACAGCGGCGCCACGAACGTGATGGCGTAGGCCGTCGAGAGCGGCATGCCGCGCAGCCCGTAGACGAAGCCGGCCATCATCGCGACACCCAGCAGGCCGCGCAGCAGATGCAGCGGCCAATGAATCCGCAGCAGGCTGCCGACCGGCACCGTCCACAGCGCCCACGCCAGCACGAACGGCAGCGACGACAGGCCACGCAGCGCCGCCACCTGCAACGGAGGGTACTTCGCCGACAACAGCTTCAGCCCGGCATCCATCAGGGCGAACAACAGGACGGCCAGCAGCATCAGGACGATGGCGGCGGAATGGGGGTGTCGGCGCATGCCGCATTATGGCGTCAGCGCTCTCCTTCCACACGCGGGGCGGGCGTCATGGCATCGCTCTACAGGTCGGGATATCGGCGGGCGCATGCCGGCGATGCGCCCGCCATCCACGGATCATGGGCGGAAAAGGCCAGCAAACCCGGCAGTCCGATTGGCATACGGTTCGGGGCCACGACCTTGCGCCGCTCCCGACCTTCCATTGGGGGGTTCCTTCGATTCGATGCCACATCGTCGGCCAGGCATCTGGAATACAATGCACGCCGTCTCCGTTGAACCTTGTCGAGCCGGCCATGCCTTCCTTCGATGTCGTTTCCGAAGTCAACCAACACGAGCTGACCAACGCGGTCGACCAGGCCAATCGCGAACTCTCCAATCGCTTCGATTTCAAGGGCGTGGATGCGAAGTTCGCGCTGGACGACAACGTCATCACCCAGACCGCACCGAGCGACTTCCAGGTCAAGCAGATGACCGACATCCTGCGTGCGCGCCTGATCGCGCGCGGCATCGACACGCGCTGCCTGGAGTTCGGCGACGTCGAGACCAACCTGGCGCAGGCCAGGCAGAAGGTCACCGTCAAGCAGGGCATCGAGCAGAAGCTGGCCAAGAAGATTGCCGCCACCATCAAGGACGCCAAGATCAAGGTCGAAACCCAGATCAATGGCGACAAGCTCCGGGTCAGCGGCAAGAAGCGGGACGATCTCCAGGACGTCATCGCCCTGCTGAAGAAGACCGAACTCGAACTGCCGCTGCAGTTCGACAATTTCCGTGACTGACGCGCTTGTGCCGCCGGCCGGCCATACCGCGCCGGATCCGATCGCGCTGACCCGACGGTGGATCGAGCGCGCGGTCATCGGCCTGAACCTGTGCCCGTTCGCCAAGGCGGTCTATGTCAAGGAGCAGGTCCGCTTCGTGCTGAGCGACGCGACCACGCCGGAAGCCCTGCTGGAACAATTGGCCGAGGAGTTGGTCCTCCTGCGCGATACCGATCCCGAGCAGATCGATACGACGCTGATCATCCATCCGGACGTCCTCATCGATTTCCTGGACTACAACGATTTCCTCGACAACGCCGACGCCGCCATCGAGGCCTTGGATCTGCAGGGCATCCTGCAGGTTGCCAGCTTCCATCCCGACTATCAGTTCGCCGGCGCGGCGCCCGACGACATCAGCCACTACACCAACCGCTCGCCCTTCCCCACCCTGCATCTGCTGCGCGAAGACAGCGTGGAGCGCGCGGTCGCCGCGTTTCCCGATCCCGACGTGATCGTGGCGCGCAACGTGGCGACGCTGGATCGGCTCGGCCATACCGGTTGGCGCGAATTGTTCGGGGACTGAGCCGGGCCCTCCGCGCGAACGGAGCTGCCACACGTCATCCTGCCATCGCTGCCATTCCGCCATCCGGCGATGGCAGCCATTGACTGTCCCAGTACGGATAGTCCGCGGCGCCTTTCGCCAGGCCGGCGCGACGCGGACGCTCCAGCATCCGGCAGGCGACGCCTCGCGCCGACACCGCGTCCCTTAACGGATGCTCCATGAACCCGGCGTCCCACACCTGGACGACGCCCGTTCCCTCCTGGCGTATGCGGCGGGCGCTATGCGTCTTGAGCCGATGCACGACCATCGACATCTGGTCCATCCGGCCCAGCGCGATCAGGCCGTGCCAGGCGTCGGGCATGAGCACCCAGGCCAGCAGGCGGGCGCGATACCAGATCTGCCGCTCCGTCATCGCGCGGCAGGCCGCGCGGGCCAATTCGGGCTGCGAGAACAACCGTTGCTGGCGGGCCGTCGTGAAACTGACGACGCAGGTGCGTTCGCACGGCGGCGGGAATGTTCCTGTCCGGGTGGAAAAGCCATCCATGGCGAATCTCCTTCCTTGGTGAAGCCAGCATGCGCCTCGCCACCGTGCGTGGACATCGGACGGATGCTTGCCGCGGTGTAGGAGAGTTCGGCCTGATGCGTCAGGGTCCATCCATCCGGCATCCGGCAACGGATCCCGGGTTGGCCCATCCGGTGGCCGCTTCCTGCCTTCCGTCCCGCCTTCCCGCTCGCGGCGTACATCGACGCCTGCGCATCATGCAGCCGCAGCGGCGGATCCTGGCGCTCCAAAAAGGAAAAGAGCGCGCCAGCCCGGATGATGCATTTTTCCGGTCCGGCGCTGACGCGCGCTCATGGCATGGAGAAGGACGGGAGCCCTACCTGCCGATGTGCGTGACGCCACGGACGCGCCGCGAACTCCTGGATGCCACCAGCGCGACTCACCCCTCGAACAGGCGCTCCAGATCCGTCGCATCCAATATGCGCCACTGCCCGGACGGCAGATCCTCCAGCGCGAGTCCGCCGATGCGGCTGCGGTGCAGGGCTTGGACATGGTTGCCGACGGCGGCGAACATCCGCCGCACCTGGTGGTAGCGGCCTTCGGTGAGGGTAAGGCGCGCGTGCCGCGGTGCGATCACGTCCAGTTTGGCGGGAGCGAGCGGGGTCGTCTCCGATTCCAGCATCAGGCTTCCGCTCGCGAACAGTTCGCCTTCATCGCCCCGCAGATCGCGCGCAAGCGTCGCTTCGTAGACTTTCGGAAGATTCGATTTCGGCGAGATGATCCGATGCAGCAGCGCGCCATCGTCGGTCATCAACAGCAATCCCGACGTGTCGCGATCCAGTCGTCCCACCGACGACAGCACCGGCGAACGCAGGCGGAAACGCGGCGGCAATAGATCGTAGATGAGGCGCCCCGCGTCCCGGGTCGAGCAGGTGTATCCGATCGGCTTGTGCAGCATCAGCGTCAGGCCCGGCGCGGGATCCAGCGGCGCGCCATCGACGCGGATGTTGCCGTGCTCGACCGGATCATCCGCATACAGCACATCGCCCGCCGCATCGGTCACGCGTCCTTCGCGGAACATCAAGGCCACCTGTTTGCGGCTGCCGTAGCCGAGGTTGGCGATGTGCTTGACGATCTTCATGCGCGCCCCGCCTTCACCGCTTCGATCACCTTGAAACCGTCGCGCTCGGCGACCGCGCGAGCCTGGCCGAAACCGGCGCCCAGTGCGGATTCGTAAGGCAGATGCCGGTTGGCGACCAGCCACAGCCGCCCCCGCGGCTTGAGCGCGCCGGCGGCCACTTCGATGAAGCGGCGGCCGATATCGGGCCGGTCTTCCCGGCCCTGCGCATGGAATGGCGGGTTCATGACGATGAAATCGTATTGACCGGACACGCCCGTGGTCACGTCGTGCCAGTGGAAGTCCAGCGCGGCGGAAGCCGTACGCAGGTTCTCGCGCGCCAGCGCCAGCGCGCGCGCCTCGGCTTCGTAGAGATCCATCGCCGCGACACCCGGGCAGTGCGCCAGCACCTGCGCCGACAGAAAACCGTAACCCGCACCCAGGTCCGCACCGTGGCCCGCCAGATCCGCCGGCAGATGCCCGGCCAGCAACGCCGAGGCCGCGTCGATGCGATCCCAGGCGAACACACCCGGACGACTGATGAAGCGTCCCTCCAGAATCGGCCGCGGTGCGTCCCGTTGCCGCCATTCCGCCAGCAACATTTCGTCGCATCCCTCGCCCGCGCGCGCCCAGAACACCCGGCAATGATGCTTGCCGAGGCTGCCGGACAGGCCCGCCAGCCGTTTCAGATCGCCTTCGCCGGCCTTGGCGCCCTCGTCATTCCGCAGGCTGGCAACCACCAGGCCGCCGGGCGCGGCCAGCGAAAGCGCGCGGGCGAACAGCGCGCGCGCTTCGTCGCGCTGGCGCGGCGGCAACACCAGCACAAGCGCGTAGCGATCGGCGGGAGCGGGTACCGACGACACGTCCTCGACGGTGTCCAGGCCCGCCTGCATCAAGCGATCCGCCGCGGGTTTGAAGCTCTGTTCGCACAGGAGCCTGTCGAGCGGAAACTGCCGCAATGCCGCACCGTCGCGCGCGCGCAGGAACAGGATCGGACCCGCCGGCCAGGACAGATCGCCCTGCTGGAAAGGCAGGAGCAAAGCGTCGAGCGCGGGATCGGGATGTGCGTGGGACACGTGGGATCACAAGGACGAAACGAACGCCGCGATTCTAACCGTGCCCATGCCACCCTCGGCCCGACCGGTAGAGGTCGTGATTACGCCGCGCATCGGCTCCACCGGATCGACGTTAAAAAAGTGTTGCAACTTGAAAACAACCGGCGTATCGTGCGCGGCCTTCGCCCTCGTGGCTGTTTTTTCACCGAACCGATTTCCATGATCCGCCTTCCCGCCAACGCGAACCTGATTGCCCTGTGGCCACGCCACGGCGCGGGCGCGCGCGTCCTGTCGCGCGGTTTCGAAGGCAAGCGGTATCTGGACACCTAATCTCGGCTGACCTCCCTGGGAGATCGGCCACCCCGATCTCCCGAGGCACGCGAACGCCCTCGGGTCGCAAGTCCCGGGGGCGTTCTGTTTTTGGCGTTCGCGGAGGATGCACGTGCATCGAACAGGTTTCGTTTCATCCGACAGGGAAACCCTCGGTTTCCGCCCTGGAGCATCCGGGTAGCGCGCGTGCGCGCCCCGAGGCAGGGGCGCGGCTGCAACCGGCGCATGTGCGCTGCGTGGTGATGCTCCGACGCGGGCGGCGCCAGGATGGAACAACGCATGGCGCGATGCGCCACAAGGATTGCCGGTTGGCGACAGCCGGCAATGGGGAACATCCTCGAACACGTTTCAGCGGTACGGGCTCCTGTCCCGTCCGGTGCGCGCGGCGCTGCCGTGGCGTATGCCGAAGCGTGCGAAGGGGTGTTCCGGATGACGGTGGCCGAGAGGTCAGGCACGGCGGAAGCGCCGATACACCGGTTCGAGCCCGGTACGTCGCCACTGGATAGCTCAGTTGGGTAGAGCATCGGACGTTGTCCGAGAGTCGCGGGTTCGAGTCCCGCTCCAATACATGACCTGTCACGTCATGACATCGGGACGCAAGTCCTCCAGGAAACGCCCGCCGCGGCGTGCCGATCCACGCGAGGGAACGCGGGGAGAAGCATCACCGCAGCGCGGCCGGTGCCGGAACCGCGCCCTGGCGGCGGACGTTCCCCATCGATACCGGCGGCAGGACGCCGCTGGTTCGACGATGGAGGAATCTCCAACGACAGCGCCGGGCTCCCGCAGCGATTGCGTCCACGGGCGTTTCCGCCTTTTTTCCGCCAGCTCCCGCGTGCGCGGGGCCTGGCGATATCCGCGCACGGCAACCGTTCCTCCGTGTGCGTCCCGCAGCAAGGAACGGACCACCAGAGCCAACAATCACATAAGGAGACATGTGCCATGTTCTGGACCAAGAAGGTCGTGATCGGTGACGGCGAGCGCGGCCTGGTGTATCGCAACCGTCAGCTCGAGCGCGTGCTCGAGCCGGGCGTCTACACGTTCTTCGACCCGCGCGGCCAGGTCGGCGTCACCGTGCATGCCATCGCGCAGCCGGAATACAACGGCAGCGATGCCGAGGTGCTGTTCGCGCGCAGGGACATGCTGGCGCCGTACTTCACGTTCGCCGATATCGGCGAGCAGGAGATCGGCCTGGTGTCGAAGAACGGCAAGCTGGAGGACGTGCTGCCGCCGGGTTCCCGCAAGCTGTACTGGAAGGGACTCGCGCAGGTGGAAGTCGCCAACGTGCCGCTGGACGGCGCCCTGGAAGTGCAGCCCGCGGTCGCGCGGCGCCTGCGCCAGCTGGGCACGCTGTCCAGGCTGGCGGTGGTCGCCGACGTGCCCGCCGAGTACGCCGGCCTGGTGTTCATCGACGGCAAGCTTTCGAAGACGCTGGCGCCGGGCGCCTACGCATTCTGGAACTTCCAGAAGAACGTGGGCGTGGACATCGTCGACCTGCGCGTGCAGGCCATCGAGGTTTCGGGCCAGGAACTGCTGACCCGCGACAAAGTGTCCCTGCGCGTCAACCTGGCCGCGAGCACCCGCGTCACCGACGTGATCGCGGCGCGGACCAAGGTGGCGAAGATCGGCGATCACGTCTACCGCGAACTGCAGTACGGCCTGCGCAAGGCGGTTTCCGCCAAGACGCTCGACGAACTGCTGGGCGACAAGGCGTCGCTGGATGCCGACATCTTCGCCCACGTGCGCGGCCAGGTGGCCGGGCTGGGCATCGAGGTGCTCGGCGTGGGCGTCAAGGACGTGATCCTGCCGGGTGAAATGAAGGACATCCTCAACAGCGTGGTCCAGGCCGAGAAGTCGGCCCAGGCCAACGTGATCCGCCGCCGCGAGGAGGCGAACGCGACCCGTTCCCTGCTCAACACGGCGCGCCTGATCGAGGAAAGCCCGGTATTGATGCGCCTCAAGGAGCTGGAAGCGCTGGAGAAGGTCACGGAGAAGATCGACAAGCTGACCGTGTTCGGCGGCCTGGACGGCGTCATGAAGCAGTTGGTCAGCTTGAAGCAGTAGCGGGCCGTTTTCCGTCCGTTCTGGCGGGACGGGGCGCGCGTTGCGATGCGGGCGCAAGGACGACCCGCATCTTCGTTCGCCCCGTTCCCTCCTCTTCCCCGTACGCGGGGAAGGGCTTGAGCAAAAACGCCCTCCCCGTTCATGGGGAGGGACTTCGATGTTTCATCCCCGTGCAAGGGGATGGGTTTTATCCTTTCAAGGAGGAAATCATGAGTACTTCAAACTTCGAGTGGCTGCATGCCGAAGGCGGCACCACGCCGATCAAGGGCTGGGTGCGCGGCGTGCCGCTGGAAGCCGAGGCGCACGCGCAGTTGCGCAACATCGCGTCCGTCCCGTTCGTCGGGCCGTGGGTGGCGGTGATGCCGGACGTCCATCTGGGCAAGGGCGCGACCGTGGGTTCGGTGATTCCGACCCGGGGCGCAATCATTCCGGCGGCGGTCGGCGTGGACATCGGCTGCGGCATGGCCGCGGTGCGGACCACGCTGCGCGCCAGCGATCTGCCCGACAGCCTGGCGCAACTGCGCAACTCCATCGAGCGCAGCGTGCCGGTCGGCAACGGCCGCGGTGGCGAGCACCGCCGTTTGCCGGACGGCATCGCCAGCCGCATGGCCGATTCCGGCCTCGCGCAGCGGCTGGACGCGATCAAGCAGAAGCACCGCAGGATCCGCACCGACAAGCTCGACAGCCAGCTCGGCACGCTGGGCGGTGGCAACCATTTCATCGAAGTCTGCCTCGACGAGTCGGATGCGGTGTGGGTGATGCTGCACAGCGGGTCGCGCGGCACCGGCAACCTGATCGGCACCTACTTCATCGAGCGCGCCCGCGACGCGCTGGCGCATCGCGTGCTCGGCTTCCATCTGCCGGACAAGGACCTGGCCTTCTTCATGGAAGGCGAGCCGCTGTTCGACGACTACGTGGAAGCCGTGTCGTGGGCGCAGGATTACGCGCGCCACAACCGCGAGGCGATGATGGCGCGTGTGCTGGCGGAAATGCGCCACCGCCTGCCGAAGTTCCAGCTGGAGAAGCTGGCGGTGAACTGCCACCACAACTACGTGCAGAAGGAAACGCACGGCGGGCAGGAACTGCTGGTGACCCGAAAGGGCGCGGTGAGCGCACGTGACGGCGAACTGGGCATCATCCCGGGCAGCATGGGCACGCGCAGCTACATCGTGCGTGGCAAGGGCAACGCGGACAGTTTCCACAGTTGCAGCCACGGCGCCGGACGCGTCATGAGCCGTACCGCCGCGCGCCAGCGGATCACGCTGTCGCAGCATCGCGAGGCCACGGCGCACGTCGAGTGCCGCAAGGACGCAGGCGTGATCGACGAGTCGCCGGCCGCCTACAAGTCCATCGACGCGGTGATGGCCGCGCAGTCAGATCTGGTCGAGGTGGTCCACACCTTGCGCCAGGTGGTCTGCATCAAGGGGTGAGCTTCGGCTCGCCCTTTTTTTCGCCCTGTCTTCGCATTCTGCAAACATCCGCTTGATCGGCCGCGAACGCGCCCGCCTGCATGCTCTGGGTTCCCCCAGGCAAGCGAGGTCCACCATGCGCGCGCTCTTCGTCGGCGGTGTCATCGACAACAAGGAGATGGACATGGATGAAGGCCGGCCACCCGTGCATTACCCGGAAAATACCGGCGGAGGCCAGCCACGCTACCGGCTGCAGGTCGTCGGCGAACGTGCCGACGGATCCATCGCTTTCGCGGTCTATGGTGCTCCGGAACTGGCCGAGGACGAGATCGATCGGGTGATCGCGGAGCGCGCCTACGCGCGGCGCTTCGATGCGCAGCCGGTCAAGCCGCCGGCGCTGTCCGGCATGGAAAGCGATCCCGGCACGCTGCACTGAGCCGCGGCGGTCCGGAACCGGATGCCGGCGCCGGCCGCTTCCCGCCACGCAGGCCGCCGCTCACCCCTGCAGCTCGCGCAGGGTGACCGACGGCGGCGCGTCCAGCACCTTGCGGGTGGCGAACAATCCGGCCACCAGGGCCGCCAGCAATCCGATACCGCCGCCGGTGGCGGCAAGCTGCCAGTTGGCCCGCCAGGGAAGGTCGAACACCTGGGTGGCGATGACGCCGGCCAGCACCGAGGCGGCGATCGCCGCGACCAGGCCCGACAGCAGTCCAATGGCGGCGAATTCGGAGGCCTGGGCCAGGCGCAGTTGGCGGCGGCTGCCGCCGAGCACCCGCATCACGCCGCCTTCCAGCAGGCGTTCGTCCTGGCTGGCGCTGACCGCGGCCAACAGCACCAGCACGCCGGCCGCGAGCGAGAACCAGAACACCACCTGCACCACCGTCGAGACCTGATCGGCCGTACCGCGTACCTGCTTGAGCACGGCATCGACATCGATCACCGAAAGATTGGGGAACGCGTCGACCACATCGCGGGTGAAGCGCGTCCTGGCCGGCGGCACGCTGACCGCAGTGATGTAGCTGGCCGAATAACCGTCCAGCGAACGCGGCGATGCGATGACGAAGAAGTTGGGCCGGAAACTCTCCCAGTCGACGCTGCGCAGGCTGGTGATGCGCCCTTCGAACGTCTGGCCGGCGATATCGAAGCCCACGCGGTCGCCCAGTTTCCAGCCCAGCGATTCGGCGAAGTCCTCTTCCACCGACAGTTCGGGCGAGGCCGGGACGCCAGTCCAGAACCTACCCGACGTCACCACGTTGTCGTCGCGCAGTTCATCGGCGACGGACAGGTTGAACTCGCGGTCGGCGCGCCGGCGGGTACGCTCGTCGGCGTCGGCGTAGTCCTCGCCGCTGGTCGGCTTGCCGTTATGCGCAATCAGGCGCCCGCGGATCATCGGATACAGCCTGGTGTCGCCCAGCCCCTGCGCGCGCAGGAAGTCCTGCACGGATGCCACCTGATCCTGCTGCACGTTGATGATGAAGCGGTTGGGCGCATCGGCGGCCAGCGCCATCTGCCAGCGATCCAGCAGATCGGTGCGCACGAAGGTCAGCAGCAAAAGCGCCATCAGGCCGAGGCCCAGTGCGGCGATCTGGGCGATGCTGGTGCCCGCGCGCCGGCTGACATTCGCCAGACCGTAGCGCAGGCTGCCGCGCAGGCGCCCACGCAACCGACGGACCACCCGGATCAGCAACCACGCCAGCAGCGCCAGCACGGCCAGGGTCGCCACGATGCCGACCAGCATGGCGGTCCCCAGCGCGGCCGAACCCGCTTTCCACCACAGCAGGGCGCCGAGCCCGATGAAACCCGCCAGCGCGACCAGCCATGCGCTGGGTTCGGTCGGATCCAGATCGCGCCGCAGCACCCGCAGCGCGGGCACCCGGCGCAAGGCCAGGACCGGCGGTGCGCCGAACGCGAGCAACACGATCATCCCTACGCCATAGCCCTGCCATGCCGGCAGCAAACCCGCCGGGGGAATCGAAATCGCCAGGCTGCGCTCCAGCCAGCCGCCAATCGCCCATTGCAGGCCGAACGCGATCGCCACGCCCACCGTGCAGGCCATCAGGCCCAGCAGGAACAGCTCGCCCACATGCACGCCCACCAGCGTGCGCTGGCTGGCGCCCAGGCACCGCATCACCGCCGTGCCGGACAGGTGGCGCTCGCTGTGCCGGCGCGCGGCCATCGCCACCGCCACTGCGGCCAGCACCACCGACACCAGCGCCGCCAGGCCCAGGAAGCGGCCGGCGCGGTCCAGCGCCGAGCGGATTTCGGGTCGTGCATCCTGGATGGTTTCCAGGCGTTGCCCGCGCTCGAGCCGCGCCTTCGCCGCGCCGGTGAAACGTTCGACGCCGGCCGCATTGCCCGCGACGACCAGGCGATAGCGGATGCGGCTGCCTTCCTGCACCAGTCCGGTGGCCGGTACGTCCGCCATGTTGAGGAACACCCGCGGTGCCACATTGAAATAGTCCAGCGCCGCGTCCGGTTCCTGCACCACCTTCGCCGCCAGGCGCAGTTGGCTATTGCCGATGCCGATCAGATCGCCTTCGCGCGCGCCGAGTGTCTCGGCGCCGGCCTGGCTCATCCACAGCGTGCCCGGCGCCGGGATGCCGCGAGCATCGCGTTCGCCACGCGCATCGGCTATGCGGAAGCTGCCGCGCAACGGGAACCCTTCGCCCAGCGCACGCAATTCGCCCAGCTTCAGATCCTCGCCGGCGCGGATCATGCTCTGGAATTCCATCGTCTCGGTCTGGCGCAGGCCCGCTTCGCGCGCGCGTGCGCGCAATGCCTCGCTGATCGGCGCATCGCCGCGCACCACCGCGTCGCCGCCAAGCAGCCGGTTGGCCTCGATGGCCAGCGCGCGTTCGGCGCGATCGGTGACGAAACCGACCGCGGTTACCGCCACCACCGCCAGCACGAGCGCGGCGAACAGGATGCGGATATCGCCTGCCGCCAGATCCCGGCGCAGCTGGCGCCAGGCCATCCTCAGCATCCTCATGCGAGGTCGTCCGCGATCAGGCGGCCGCTGTCCAGCCGCAGGCGCCGGCCGCAGCGCGCGGCCAGGTGTTCGTCATGGGTGACCAGCACCAGCGTCGTGCCGGCTTCCGCATTCAGCGCGAACAGCAGTTCGATGATCGCCTGCCCGGTATGCGTATCGAGATTGCCGGTGGGCTCGTCGGCGAACAGCAGCGACGGCCGGGTGACGAAGGCGCG
>Ga0182741_1000942_pt1 | contig 40945 bp, 43 predicted proteins | sample eDN5th37CBELigOP_FD_128874 | JGI IMG/M metagenome (GOLD analysis project Ga0182741, IMG submission 128874) | Enriched Organic Plus compost microbial communities from Emeryville, California, USA - eDNA 5th pass 37_C BE-Lig OP (version 2) (version 2) ... | reverse complement strand
GACCTCGTGTCCCACCTCGAGCGGGACCTGCCCGCCCACGTCGAGCGCGTCGAGATCGCCGGGCCCGGCTTCGTGAACTTCCACCTCCGGGAGACGTGGCTGCACGACGTCCTCGTCGACGTCGTCGAGGCGGGGGAGCAGGGCTACGCCCGGCTCGACCTCGGACGCGGGCGCAAGGTCAACGTCGAGTTCGTGTCCGCCAACCCGACCGGCCCGCTGCACGCCGGCGGCGGGCGCTGGGCTGCCTACGGCGACGCCCTGTGCCGGATCCTCGAGCGCACCGGCCACGAGGTGCACCGCGAGTACTACCTGAACGACCGCGGCGTGCAGATGCAGCTGTTCGGCGCGTCGCTCGCCGCCCGGAAGGCCGGCACCGAGCTGCCCGAGGACGGCTACGCGGGCGAGTACATCACCGAGTGGGCGGCCGAGATGCCCGACGACGTCGACCCCGTCGAGTGGGGCTACGAGCGGGTCAAGCGGGACCTGCGGGAGAGCCTCGCCGCCATCGGCGTGGAGTTCGACACCTGGTTCTCCGAGCGGAGCCTCGTCGAGTCCGGCGCCATCGACGCCACCCTGGCCGAGCTGCGCGAGCGCGGCGTCGCCTACGAGAAGGACGGTGCGGTGTGGCTGCGCACCACCGACTTCGGCGACGACAAGGACCGCGTCCTCGTGAAGTCCGACGGGGAGCCCACGTACCTGCTGCCCGACATCGCCTACCACCGGGACAAGTTCGCCCGGGGCCACGAGCTGCTCATCGACATCTGGGGCTCGGACCACCACGGCTACGTGGCCCGGCTCAAGGCCGGCGTGCAGGCGCTCGGCCACGACCCCGAGGACCTCGAGATCATCCTCGGTCAGCTCGTCGTGCTCGTCCGCGGCGGCGAGGAGGTGCGCCTGTCGAAGCGAGCCGGGACGATGGTGCTGCTCGACGACCTCGTCGAGGCGGTGGGCGCCGACGTGGCCCGCCTCACGTTCCTGCTCCAGTCGCTCGACACCCGCCAGACGATCGACCTGGACCTCATCACCGCGCAGTCGAACGAGAACCCGGTCTTCTACGTCCAGTACGCCAACGCCCGGATCCACTCGATCGCCCGCAAGGCAGCAGAGGTCGGCCTGGTCCGCCGGCCCCTTGCGGAGGTCGACCTCTCACTGCTCGTGCACGAGCGCGAGCTCGAGGTGCTGCGCAAGCTCTCCGAGCTGCCCGAGGTGGTCGAGCTGGCCTGCGTCGACCGGGCCCCCCACAAGGTGACGACGTGGGTGCGGGAGCTGGCTGACCGGTTCCACGGCTTCTACCACGACTGCTACGTGATCGGGGACGTGCCGCCCGAGCTCACCCACGCCCGCCTCTGGCTCGTCGAGGCGGCCCGCGTCGGGGTGTCGATCGGGCTCGACCTGCTCGGCGTCTCCGCCCCGGAGTCGATGTGAGCGGGCCGCTGCCGCGCCACCTGCTGCCGGACAACGCCGAGATCGCGAGCGACGGCCGGCTGAGCATCGCCGGCTGCGACGTGCTCGAGCTGGCCGAGCGCTTCGGCACGCCGCTGTTCGTCTACGACGAGGACCACATCCGGGCCCGCTGCCGCGAGGCGGTCGCCGCGTTCGGCGACGGGGTGGCGTACGCGTCGAAGGCGTTCCTCTGCGTGGCCATGGCCCGCCTCGCCCACGAGGAGGGCATGCACCTCGACGTGGCCACCGGGGGCGAGCTGCACGTCGCCCTCGCCGCCGGGGTGCCCGCCGAGCGCCTCGTGCTCCACGGCAACAACAAGTCCCTCAACGAGCTGCGCCGGGCCCGCGAGGTCGGCGTGGGCCGCATCGTCGTCGACTCCTTCGACGAGCTCGACCGGCTCGCCGCGCTCCACGCCGAGGACGGGCTGGTCCCCAAGGTCCTGATCCGCGCCACCCCCGGCGTCGAGGCCCACACCCACGAGTTCGTCCGCACCGGCCAGATCGACTCGAAGTTCGGCTTCGGATTGGCCCACGGCGACGCCGCCCGCGCCGTCGCTCGGGCCCAGGACACGCCGTCGGTGGAGCTCGTGGGGATCCACATGCACATCGGCAGCCAGGTGTTCGTCGCCGACTTCTTCCACCAGGCCATCGAGGTCGTGGCCCCCTGGGTCCGAGAGGTCGGCCTGCCGGAGCTGTCGATCGGCGGCGGCCTCGGCGTGGCCTACGTCGAGGGCGAGGAGGCGCCGACGATCACCGAGTGGGGGGAGGCCGTCGTCGGGGCCTGCCGGGACCAGGGCATCACCGCCCGCATCACGGCCGAGCCGGGGCGCTCCATCGTCGCCCAGGCCGCCATCACGCTCTACACGGTCGGCACGGTGAAGGAGATCCCCGGCATCCGCACCTACGTGTCCGTCGACGGCGGCATGTCCGACAACCCCCGTCCGGTGCTCTACGGCTCGGGCTACGAGGCGTTCCTGCCGCGAGACGCGGCGGCGGTGCGCCCCCGGGTCGTCACCGTCGTGGGCAAGCACTGCGAGTCAGGCGACGTGCTCGTGCGCGATGCCCGGGTGCCGGCGGACCTCGCCGTCGGCGACGTGCTCGCCACCCCGGTCACCGGCGCGTACGGGCACTCGATGGGCTCCAACTACAACAAGGTGCTGCGCCCCGCCGTGGTGTTCGTGCGCGACGGGGCGGCCCGCGAGGTCGTCCGCCGGGAGACCCTCGACGACCTCCTGCGCCACGAGGTCATGTGAGGCCGCTCAGCGCCTCGCGCACCTTGGCCTCCACCTCGTCCTTGGTCACCCCGAGCGACGACAGCACGCCCTCCCCGCCCTCGTGCTCGAGCAGCGCGAGGAGCAGGTGCTCGGTGCCGATGTAGTTGTGGCCGAGGCGCAGGGCCTCGCGGAAGGTGAGCTCGAGCACCTTCTTGGCCGGCTCGTCGTAGGGGACGAGCGAGGGCGCGCCCTCCACCGCCGCGGGCATGGTCACGGCGCCGCGGACGCGCTCGGGGTCGGCGCCGAGGTCGGCGAGGACCCGGGCCGCGATCGCGTCGGGCTCCGACAGCAACCCGAGGACGAGGTGGTCGGTCCCGACGCGCTCGTTGCGAGCCTCGACGGCCAGCTCGTGCGCCGCCATGAGGACCTGGCGGGCCCGAGGCGTGAACCGCTCGAAGCCCTCTGACGCGTCGAGCGCCTCGCGGTCGCTCGGTCCCTTGGGCACGAAGCGCTTGCGGGCGGCCTGCTTGGTCACCCCCATGCTCCGACCGATCTCGGTCCACGACGCGCCCGAGCGGCGGGCCTGGTCCACGAAGTGGCCGATCAGGTGGTCGGCCACCTCGCCGAGGTGGTCGGCGGCGACCATCGCCGAGCGGAGCTGCTCGAGCGGATCGTCGTGCACCCGGGCGATCGCGTCGATGAGCTCGTCCAGGCGGACCGTCGGGATCGGGAGGTCGGTCATGCCGTCAACCTAAGGTTGTCGCGAGCGATCGTCAACCGCAGGTTGACGAGGCGGTGGGCGAGATCCCTCCGATCGGGCGGCGCGACGAGGCCCTTCGGCCCTGGGGAACGGGGCGCGGACGGCGCACCCTGGAAGCGTGGGAAGGCGCGCGCGCTGGCTGCTCATCGGTTCGCTCGCCGCCCTGGTGGTGGCGATGCTGGCGCTCGTCCTCGTCCGCGCCGGCGACGACGGGCGGACCGCGACGACCAGCACGGCGACGAGCACCCCGACCACCGGGACCACCCAGCCGCCGCCCACGACCGAGACGACGGTCGAGCCCCCCACCTCGCCGCCGCCCACGGTGACCACCGAGGTCCCGCCGCCGCCCACGCAGCCGCCCCCCACCAAGCCGCCGACCACCCCGCCGACGACGGTGCCGCCCTCGACGGGGGTGGCCACGGTCGTGCGGAAGGGTCCGAGCGACCAGAAGGTGGTCGCCCTCACCTTCGACGCCGGCTCCGACGTCGGCTACGCCGGCGCGATCCTCGACACCCTCGCCGCCAACGGCATCCGGGCCAGCTTCGGCCTGACCGGCGCGTGGACCGAGGCCCACCCGGCGATCGTCGCCCGGATGGCCCGCGAGGGCCACCAGCTGATCAACCACACGTGGTCGCACCCGTCCTTCACCGGCCGCTCGAGCGGCGGCGGCCCGCTGCCCACGGCGGAGCGGCACGCCCAGATCGCTCGGGCCGAGACGGCCATCGTCCGGGCTGCCGGCGTCGCCGCCAAGCCCTGGTTCCGCCCGCCCTACGGGGACATCGACCAGTCCGTCCTCGTCGACGTGGGCGCGATCGGCTACCGGTACGTCGCCATGTGGACGGTCGACTCGCTGGGCTGGAAGGGGCTGAGCGCACCCGAGATCGCCCAGCGGTGCCTCGACCGGGCCGAGCCCGGCGCCATCTACCTGTTCCACGTCGGCTCGGCGTCGGCCGACCACGCCGCGCTCCAGACGATCATCGACGGCCTGCGCGCCCGCGGCTACCGCTTCGCCACCCTCGCCGGGCTCGTGGGCGCCTGACCCGCGCGCCGCCCGCAGGGCAGAACCCGAGTCGGGTGCCGGCGGCCCCGCACCCTACGATGCAGCGGGTGAGCGGCGAACAGGAGCGCTTCGAGCCGACCGTGCGGGTCGGGCTGCTGGGCGGAGGCACGGTGGGTGGCGCGCTGGCCGCCCTCCTGGCCGAGCGAGCCGACGCCATCCGCGACCGGACGGGTCTGCGCCTCGAGGTCACCCGGATCGCCGTGCGGGACGTCGCCCGCCCCCGGCCCGGCGTCGACCCGGCGCTCCTGACCGACGACCCCGAGTCCGTCGTCCACGGCGACGACGTCGACCTCGTCGTCGAGCTGATCGGCGGCATCGAGCCCGCCCGCCAGCTCATCCTGGAGGCGCTCAAGGCCGGCAAGCCCGTCGTCACGGGCAACAAGGCCCTCCTCGCCGAGCACGGGCCCGAGCTCTTCCAGGCCGCCGAGGCGGCGGGCGTGGACCTGCTCTTCGAGGCGGCGGTCGCCGGCGGCATCCCGATCATCCGGCCCCTGCGGGAGTCGCTGGTGGGGGAGCACATCACCCGCGTGATGGGCATCGTCAACGGCACCACCAACTACATCCTCACGCGCATGACCGAGGCCGGCGCCTCCTACGCGGACGCCCTCGCCGAGGCGCAGGCGCTCGGGTACGCCGAGGCCGACCCCACCGCCGACGTGGCGGGCTACGACGCCGGGGCCAAGGGCGCCATCATCGCCAGCATCGCCTTCGGCGTCGCCGTCACCGCCGCGGACGTCCACCACGAGGGCATCACCGGCATCACCACCGAGGACATCGAGTACGCCCGCCGCATGGGCTTCGTCATCAAGCTCCTCGCCGTGGCCGAGCAGGCCGACGACGGCTCCGTGGGCGTGCGGGTCCACCCGGCGATGGTTCCCGTCGACCACCCCCTCGCCGCCGTGCGGGACAGCTTCAACGCGGTGTTCGTCGAGGGCGCCTCGGTGGGCGACCTCATGTTCTACGGGCGCGGAGCGGGTGGTGAGCCCACGGCCAGCGCCGTGCTCGGCGACGTCATCGACGCCGCCCTCAACCGGCACCGGGGCAGCCACGCCACCGTCGGGCAGATCGGCACGGCCCGGATCCGCTCGATCGACGAGGTCGAGTCCGCCTACTACCTGAACCTCGAGGTCGTCGACCGCCCGGGCGTCCTGGCCCAGGTGGCCGGCGTGTTCGGCGACCACCAGGTGTCGATCCGCTCCATGGAGCAGGAGGGGCTGGGCGCCGAGGCCCGCCTCATCTTCATCACCCACCGGGCCCGGGAGGCTGACGTCCGGGCCACGCTCCGCGACCTCGAGGCGCTCGATGCCGTCGATCGGATCGGGTCCGTGCTGCGCGTCGTGAGCGACGAGTCGTGAAGTACGTCTCCACCCGCGGCCGTGCGCCCGTCCTCGACTTCGGTGACGTCCTCCTCGCCGGCCTCGCCGAGGACGGCGGCCTCTACGTGCCCGAGCGCTGGCCCGCCCTCGACCCGTCCGTGTGGGCCGAGCCCCGCCCCTACGTCGAGGTCGCCACCGACGTGATGCTCCCCTTCGTCGAGGGGTCGCTCAGCCGCGGCGAGCTCGCCGCGATGGCCGCGGAGGCCTACGCCACCTTCGAGCACCCCGACGTCTGCCCGGTCAGCGAGCTCGGCGACCTCCACCTGCTCGAGCTGTACTGGGGCCCCACCCTGGCCTTCAAGGACGTCGCCCTCCAGATGGTCGGTCGGCTCTTCGACCACGAGCTGCGGCGCCGCGGGGAGCGGGCCACGATCGTCGTCGCCACCTCCGGCGACACCGGCTCTGCCGCCATCGAGGCCTGCGTGGGCCGCGACACGCTCGACATCGTCGTGCTCCACCCCGCCGGTCGGGTCAGCGACGTGCAGCGTCGGCAGATGACCACCGTCGACGCCCCCAACGTCCACAACGTGGCCATCGAGGGCACCTTCGACGACTGCCAGGACCTCGTGAAGGCGATGTTCGCCGACACCGCCTTCCGGGACCGGGTGCGGCTCGCCGCCATGAACTCGATCAACTGGGCTCGGGTGATGGCCCAGGTCGTCTACTACGTCACCACCGTCGCCCGACTGGGGCGCTGCGGCTTCACGGTGCCCTCCGGGAACTTCGGCAACATCTTCGCCGCCTGGGTCGCGGCGCGGATGGGCGTGCCCGTCGGCCAGCTCGTCATCGGCTCCAACCGCAACGACATCCTCACCCGCTGGGTGGCCACCGGCTCCCTCGTCGCCGAGGAGGTCGTCCCCACCCTCAGCCCGGCGATGGACATCCAGATCTCGTCCAACCACGAGCGGCTCCTCTTCGAGCTCGGCGGCCGCGACGGCGCGGCCACCGCCGAGCTGCTCGCCCGGTTCCGCCGCCTCGGCTCCGTGGAGGCGCCCCGCACCGACCGCTTCGACGCCGCGGCCGTCGACGACGACGAGACGCTCGCCACGATCCGCGCCGTCTACGAGGAGACCGGCCGGCTCGTCGACCCCCACACCGCGGTCGGCGTGGCGGCGGCGCGCCGGTGCCGGCGAGGCGGCGACCCGATGGTCTGCGTCGCCACTGCGCACCCGGCCAAGTTCCCCGACGCCGTCGAGCGGGCCACCGGGGTCCACCCTGCGCTGCCCGAGCGCCTGGCCGACCTCATGGAGCGCGAGGAGCGCTACACGGTGCTCGGCAACGACCTGCGCGCCGTCCAGGCCCACGTCGAGCGCTGCATCGCCGGCTGACCCGCCACCCCGCGCGGCGGCCGCCCCGGAGGGCGGCCGCCGTCGGGTGGAGGTCGTGGGTCGCTAGAGCCGCAGCGGCAGCCGGTTCGGGTTGAACGGCTCGGTCCCGAGGGCGAGCGTCAGCCCGCTCATCCCGTGCGACTGGGCGTAGGCGAGGGCGGACTCCAGGTCGCTGGCGTTGTTGCTGAGCGGCAGGGGCAGCAGGGCGAGGGTGGACAGCACGCCGGCAGCCCGGCCCTGGCTGTCGAGGATCGCCGAGCCCGAGTCGCCCGGGATGCCCGGGGTGAGCGTGTAGATGGGATGGCTCCACTCGCTGCTGCCGAGGCTGAGGCCCGTCTTGGGCGACAGCAGCTCGAGGCCGAGGCGCAGGCTCGAGCTGCCGTAGCTGTACACCCGCTCGAGCGCGGCGGTGCCAGCGGTGTTGACGCCGGTGGGCCCACCCCAGTGGGGGATGCTCGGGTTGACCCTGCCGTGGTCGTCGGGGTGGATCCGCACGACGGCGAAGTCGTTGTACTGGCACACCTCCTCGGACGGGCGGGGCCCGGACTGCATCGCCACCCACGACGAGTAGGCGAGGGTGCCGGGTCGCGTTGCCCCCTGGATCTCGACCGGGGTGCCGATCGGGAGGGTGCCGGCGTCGCAGCCGTTCGTGTCGGTGGCCTCGCCGGTGCCGGCGCAGTGGGCGGCGTAGCCCAGGTAGACGTCGCTGCCGCGGGTGAAGACGAAGTTCGCCGTGCACTGGGCGCCGTTCGTGAACATCTGGACGCCGGGGTGGATCGTCGCCTGCCCGGCCGGGGCCCAGACCGGGTCGGAGCCGGCGGGCGGCGCGCCCCCGACGAGGAGCGTGACGGCGGTCAGGGCGGCAGCGGCGAGGGTGGCGGCTCGCCGGACGAGGGGTGCTCGCAAGGGGTCGTTCCTCCGTGTCGGCTGCCCGCCCGGGAGGGACGTTCGCCTCCGGCCCGGCGATCTCCTCGCGCTCGGCGCCGCGGGCGGCCCGTCCCGCCGCCAGGCGCACGCTCCCGGGGCGAGGCGGGCCCGGTTCGGTGGGGGTGGGCCCGGATGGCTACCGTCGCCGCGCATGGAGCGGCAGCGGATCGTGGTGCTGGACATGGAGGGCGTGGTCGTCCCCGAGATCTGGGTGGCCGTCGCCGAGCGGACCGGCGTCGACGCGCTGCGCCGCACCACCCGCGACGAGCCCGACTACGACGTGCTCATGCGGTACCGGCTCGACCTGCTGGCCGAGCACGGGCTCACGATGTCGCTCATCCGCGAGGTGCTCGCCGAGCTCGACCCGCTCCCGGGGGCCCGGGAGTTCCTCGACGAGCTGCGCGCCCGTCACCCCGTCGTCCTGCTGTCGGACACCTTCGAGCAGTTCGCCGCCGCGCTCGCCCCCAAGCTCGGGCTCCCCACGATCCTGTGCCACCGGCTCGTCGTCGACCCCGAGGCCGATCGCATCACCGGCTACTGCCTGCGGATGCCCGACCAGAAGCGCGCCGCCGTCGAGGCGTTCCGGTCGCTCGCCTACGAGGTCCGGGCGGCCGGCGACTCGTACAACGACACGACGATGCTCCTCGCCGCCGACGCCGGCTACCTGTTCCGGGCCCCACCGAACGTCGTCGCCGAGTTCCCCCAGCTCGAGGCCCTCGAGGCCTACGACGACCTCCTCGAGCGCCTCACCGGCCCCTGATCCCAGGCCCGAGGGCCCGGCGCCACCGAAACCGGTGGGTCGGCCGAGCGGGCGGCTCCCTAGCCTGGGGCCGGTGGAGGTCCGGTTCACGAAGACGGCCAAGGGCCGCGGCTGCGCCTGGGAGGCGCTCCGGCCGCCGCGCAGCCGCGTCCCGGGGCCGACGATGGCCGCCGGCGGCGACCTGCCCCACGACCTCGCCACCTTCGTGATCGAGCAGGCCCTCGGCCTCGAGCACGGCTTCTGGGGGTGCGTGGCCGAGGGCGCCACGTTCCGCTCGCTGAACCGGAAGCGCACGCCGCAGGGCAAGGCGGTGATCGACCGGCACCGCGCCGAGCTCGATCGGGCGGAGGCGCTGGCCAACGAGATCCACTTCGGCTGGCGCCGAGGCGAGCCCACCCCGGTCAGCGCCGAGCTCGACGAGATGCTCGAGCGGTGGCGGGCGCTGCCCGAGGGCGAGTCGATCGTCCTCACCTGGTCGCCGCGCCGCTCGCCCCGATCGCGCTGGCAGCCGAGATTCGAAGGTACGAGGGCCTCGCGCTAACGTCGGCCCCGTTCCGCCGGGGGGCGAGCGTCGGACCGCACGGGCCCAGTCCGGGCAGCATCCGAGCACACCCGGTGGAGGCGGTCCCGAGCGGCATCGCTGCACCCGCACCGCCCCAGTCCTCTCCTGCGGCCAGCCGGCCGACTCCCCCGAACCCGAGGTAGCCACACCGATGGACTCCACCGCCCTCGAGCGCTCCGCCCTCGAGCGCAAGGACCGCGACGAGCTGATGACGATCGCCCAGGCCCTGGGCGGCAAGCCCGGCTCGCGGGCGAAGAAGGCCGACATCATCGACCTCATCCTCGAGCTGACCGGCGTCTCCACCGGCGCCGCCGACGCGACCGAGGCGCCGGCCGACGCTGCCGCGCCGGCGCAGGAGGCGCCGGCGGCGCCCGAGCAGGCTGAGGCGCACGAGGCCGACGAGGGGGCCGAGCAGGCGCCGAAGGCGCGCCGGGGTCGGGGCCGGGCCAAGCCCGCCGAGCCCGAGCCCGAGGCCGCCGTCGCCGCCGACGAGCCGCCCGCGGAGTGGGAGCTCGAGGCCGCCGACGAGGGCGCGGCCGACGCGAGCGTGAACGGCAAGCAGCCGGCCGCCGCGGCGACCGCACCGTCCGCCCCGCCGGCGGGCGGCCCGCAGGGCCAGGCCGACGGCGACCAGGCGGAGGACGAGGACTCGCCCAACCGCCGCCGCCGGCGCCGGGGCCGCAACCGGGACCGCGGCGCGGAGCAGGGCCAGCAGCCCGAGGAGTACACGGGCGAGCCCATCGAGGTCGAGGGCCTCCTCGACCTGCGCGACGAGGGGTACGGCTTCCTGCGCGTCGCCGGGATGCTCCCGACCCGCGACGACGTGTACATCTCGGTCAAGCAGGCCCGGCAGTTCGGGCTCCGCAAGGGCGACCACCTCCGCGGCGCGAGCCGCCCCGCGCTGCGCAACGAGAAGAACCCGGCGCTGCTGCGCATCGACGCCGTCAACGGCCAGGACCCCGAGAAGGCCCGCGAGCGCCGCCGCTTCGAGCAGCTCACGCCGATCTTCCCGAACGAGCGGCTCGTCATGGAGCGCCGCGACGCCGGCGGCGACCTCACCGGCCGGGTGATCGACCTCGTCGCCCCGATCGGCAAGGGCCAGCGGGGGATGATCGTGTCGCCCCCGAAGGCCGGCAAGACCACGGTGATGAAGCAGATCGCCCGGTCGATCGAGGTGAACAACCCGGACGTCCACCTCATCGTGCTGCTCGTCGACGAGCGCCCGGAGGAGGTCACGGACTTCCGCCGCTGGCTGAAGAACGACACCTCGATGGTGGTGGCGTCCACCTTCGACCGACCGGTGGAGGAGCACGTCCAGGTCGCCGAGCTGGCCCTGGAGCGGGCCAAGCGCCTCGTGGAGGACGGCAAGGACGTCGTGATCATCCTCGACGGCATCACCCGCCTCACCCGGGCCTACAACCTGTCGCTCCCGGGCACCGGCCGGGCGATGTCCGGTGGCCTCGACGCCGCCGCCCTCTACCCGCCGAAGAAGTTCTTCGGCGCCGCCCGCAACCTCGAGGAGGGCGGCAGCCTCACGATCCTCGCCACCGCGCTCGTGGAGACCGGCAGCCGCATGGACGAGGTCATCTTCGAGGAGTTCAAGGGCACCGGGAACATGGAGCTGAAGCTCGACCGGCGCCTGGCCGAGCGACGCATCTTCCCGGCCATCGACGTGGAGGCGTCCTCGACCCGCCACGAGGAGCTGCTCTTCCAGGGGACGCAGCTCCAGAGCGTGTGGAAGATCCGCCGGGTGCTGCCCACCCTCGGCGACGACCAGACCACCGGCTACGAGGTGCTGCTCAAGCGGATGGCCGAGTACAAGACCAACAAGGACTTCCTCGCCGAGATCGGCAAGGCCTAGGCCCCCGCCGATCGGGTAGCGAGGGGGCCCGTCGCCCCGATAGCCTCTCCCAGCCCCCTGAAGATCCGATGGAGATCGCGATGCGCGCCGACATCCACCCCGAGTACGTGGTCGCCACGGTCCACTGCTCCTGCGGCAACACCTTCACCACCCGCTCCACCAAGGCCGACCTCCACGTCGAGCTGTGCAGCGAGTGCCACCCCTTCTACACCGGCAAGCAGAAGCTGGTGGACACCGGCGGGCGCATCGACCGCTTCGAGCGCCGCTACGGCAAGCGCCGCAAGGGCGACTCGTAGCCCTGGGCGCGCCCTGCGCTCGCGCCTGACCGTTGGCTGATCGCGCGGCCCTGCTCCGGGCCAAGGTCACGGCCCTCGTGGCCGGGGCGTTCGGTCGCGCCGACCGGGAGGTCCGGGACTTCCCGGGTGGCGCCGCCCTCGTGGAGGGCGAGCGGGCCTGGGTCCTGCTCGACGACAGGCCCCTCACCGCGTTCGGTCCCGCCCTCGTCTGGGCCGACCGCCAGGGGGCGAGGGAGGTCCACCTCCTCGCGGCGGAGGCCGCCGACGTGCTCGCCCGCCGGGCCTCGCTGTTCGAGCCCCGACCGGTCGTGTGGCAGGTGCAGGGCACCGAGCTCGTCGCCGCCGAGCCCGCCCCGGTGCGGGCGCTGCCGGTCGCGATCGGCACCCCTGAGCTGTCGCAGCTGCTCGTCGACGCCGACCTCGAGGTCTTCGTCGAGGAGGGCGTCGTGCGGGGCGAGGTGCTCGGCCTCGAGGTCGCCCGGATCGTCCACGGCACCTCCACCGGGGGCGTCCCGCTCGACGCACCGATGCTCGAGGTGGGCGTCGGCCACGCCGACCGGGAGATGACCGCCGTCATCCACGCCGGGCTGCAGCCGGTCGACCAGCTCCGGCGGGTCATCGAGATCGTCCGGGCCGAGCGCCGGCCGGGCGCCGACCGCCACCCGCTCAACCAGCTGGCCCCCGAGCGCTGGCTCCGGGCCCTGCTCGTCGCCGACCCCGGCCGCATCGGGCTCGCGTCGCTCCGCCCGGCCGACCCGGCCGAGCCGCGCCCCAACCTGCGGGACCGGGCCGTGGCGATCGCCGTCGGGCAGGACGCCGACGGCGACGACGTGGTCGTGGCCTGCTCGGTCGGCGTGGACCTCGACCTCGTGCCCGCCGCCGCCGACGCCCGGCTCCTCCACGCCCCCCACGCCCGCCTCCTGCTCGTCGTGCCCGAGCGCGACGCCCACCCGGTCACCCGGGCGCTCGCCGGGCGCCTCCAGCCCCCGGCCGAGATCGTCGCCGTCCCCGACGAGTGGCGCACCGGCCTGTGACCGCCACCGCCTGGCGCGGGTTGCGCCCTGGGATCGTCGCCCGATCGCGGCGTCGGTAGCCTGAGCACCCCATGTTGGAGCGGCTGATCGACCTCGAGCGGGAGTACGCGGACGTCGAAGCGCGCCTCGGCGACCCCGACCTGATCGCCGACCAGGCCCGCTACCAGGAGGTCGCTCGCCGCTACAGCGAGCTCAAGCCGATCGTCGAGACCGCCCACCAGCTTCGGCAGCGCCAGGGCGACCTCGAGGCGGCCAAGGAGATGCTCACCGAGCTCGAGGGCAGCGACCGCGAGGAGATGCGGGGCGAGGTCGCCTCCGCCGAGGCCGACATCGAGCGCCTCGAGGCGGCGCTGAAGCTGCTGCTCCTGCCGAAGGACCCCAACGACGACAAGGACGTCATCGTCGAGATCCGCGGCGCCGAGGGCGGCGAGGAGGCCAACCTCTTCGCCCGGGACCTCTTCGAGATGTACCAGGGGTACGCCGCTCGGATGGGCTGGAAGCTCGAGGTCCTCGGCTCCGACCCCTCCGACATGGGCGGGTACAACGAGATCGCCTTCGTGCTGCGCGGCGACGGCGTGTGGCCGCGCATGAAGCACGAGGGCGGCGTCCACCGGGTCCAGCGGGTGCCGGTCACCGAGAGCCAGGGGCGCATCCACACGTCGTCGGCCACGGTGACGGTCATGCCCGAGGCCGAGGAGGTCGACGTCCAGATCGACGAGAAGGACCTGAAGATCGACGTCTACCGGTCCTCGGGCCCGGGCGGGCAGAGCGTCAACACCACGGACTCGGCGGTGCGGATCACCCACCTGCCGACCGGGCTCGTCGTGTCCATGCAGGACGAGAAGAGCCAGATCCAGAACCGGGCCAAGGCGCTGCAGGTGCTCCGGGCCCGCCTCCTCAAGGCCGAGCAGGACCGCCAGGCAGCCGAGGCGTCGGCCGAGCGCAAGGGCCAGATCGGCGGCGGCGGCCGCGCCGAGAAGATCCGGACCTACAACTTCAAGGAGAACCGGGTCACCGACCACCGCATCGGGCTGACGCTCTACAAGCTCGACAAGGTGCTGGCCGGCGAGCTCGACGAGGTGGTCGACGCGCTCGTCGCCGACGAGCAGGCCCGGCGGCTGAGCGAGAGCGAGTAGCCGTGGGGCTGCTGCCGTGGCGCCAGCTGCGGGACGAGTCCCTGGCCAAGCTCCGCGCCGCCGGGGTCGAGGACCCCGAGGGCGAGCTGCGCTGGATCGTCGAGCGAGCCAGCGGGCGGACCCCGGCCGAGCAGGTGGCGGCGCTGGACGAGCCCGCCACGGTCCGGGAGGTCACCTTCGTCGACCAGATGGTCGAGCGCCGCGCCGGCGGCGAGCCGCTCCAGTACGTGCTCGGCCGGTGGGCGTTCCGCACGCTCGAGCTGATGGTCGACCGCCGGGTCCTCATCCCTCGGCCCGAGACCGAGGTGGTGGCGGGCCTGACCCTCGACGCGCTCGCCGCCTGGGACCGTCGCCACGCCGAGGCGGGGGCCGGTGCGCGGCCGGTGCCCATCGCCGTCGACCTCGGCACCGGGTCGGGTGCCATCGCCCTGTCCCTGGCCGCCGAGCGCTGGCCCCACGTCGAGGTGTGGGCCACCGACGCGTCGCCTGACGCGCTCGCCGTCGCCCGCGCCAACCTCGCCGGCCTGGGCCGACGAGCCGGGGTGGTCCGGCTCGTCGAGGGGGACTGGTTCGCCGCGCTGCCCGAGGACCTGGCCGGGCGGATCGACGTCGTCGTCTCCAACCCGCCGTACGTCGCAGAGGCTGACGCGCTGCCGCCCGAGGTGGCGGACTGGGAGCCGTCCTCGGCGCTCCTCGCCGGGCCCGACGGGCTCGACGACGTCCGCCGCATCGTGGCCGACGCCCCGGCCTGGCTGGCCCCCGACGGCGTGCTCGTCGTCGAGATCGGCGAGACCCAGGGCGACGCCGCCCTCGCCCTCGCCGAGGCCGCCGGCTTCGAGCAGGCCACGATCGAGCCCGACCTGGCCGGCCGGCCCCGGGCCCTCGTCGCCCACCGGCGCGCGGGCGCGGCGTGACCCAGCTCGTCGCCGCCGATGCGGCGGACGTCGTCGACCGGATGGCGGACGCGCTGCGCGCCGGAGGGGTCGTGGTGCTGCCCACCGACACCGTCTACGGCGTCGCCGCCCTGCCTGGTGACGCCGCCGCCGTCGAGCGCCTCTTCGCCCTGAAGGGCCGGAGCGCCGACGTGCCGGTCGCCGTGCTCTGCGCCGACGCCGACCAGGCGCTGGCGCTCGCCGAGCCCGCCGCCGCCGAGCGGGCGAGGCCGGCCGCGTCCCGCTGGTGGCCGGGGCCGCTCACCCTCGTGCTGCCTCGGCGGCCCGGGCTCGAGCTCCACCTCGGCCGGCCCGAGCACACGGTCGGGCTGCGGGTGCCCGACCACCCGCTCGTGCGGGCGGTGGCCCGGCGAGTCGGCCCGATCGCCACCACGAGCGCCAACCGCCACGGTGCGCCCGTCGCGCCGACCGCGGAGGCCGCGGTCGCCGCGCTCGGCGAGGGCGTCGCGCTCGCCGTCACCGGGCCCCGCCTGGAGGGGCGGTCCTCGACGGTGGTGGACGCGACGGCCACCCCGTGGCGGGTCCTGCGGGAGGGGCCGGTGCCCGGCCCGGAGGTCCTCGCCCTCGAGCGACCCTGAGCGCCCACGGCGGCGCTAGGTTGCCGGCGTCGGGCCCGGCCTGACGCACCTCACAGCACACCACCGCACACTGCGCACCCCGGGGGGAACACCCATGCGGTTCCACAAGAGCGACGTCGGCGCCACCGTGGACGACCTGCGCCACCTCGCGCTCTTCGCCACGCTGGACAACGCCGACCTCCAGCGAGTGGCCGAGCTCGGCGAGCCCGTGGAGGCCGAGGCCGGCGCCCACCTCATCGAGCAGGGCGACGTGGGCACCGAGTGCTTCCTCGTGCTCGAGGGCGAGGCGAGCGTGTTCAGCGGCGAGGACCACGTCGCCACGATCGGCCCCGGCACCATCGTGGGGGAGATGGCCCTCATCGGCCACCGCCCCCGCAACGCGTCCGTGGTGGCCCAGACCCCGATGCGCCTGCTGGCCTTCGACATCGAGGCGTTCAACCGCCTCCTCGACGACATGCCGCAGGCCAAGCAGTTCGTCTACGAGACCCTCCGGTCCCGCAGCGCCCGCCCACCCGCGGCCCCCTGACCCCGGCCGCCGCTCTGCAGCGGGCAGGGCTCAGCGCAGGTCGAAGCGGCCGTCGGGGCGGAGCGCGACCGTGCGGCCGGCCACGTCCTCGGAGACGAGCACCTTCGTGAGGTCCGGGTCCTCGGACACCCCCCAGGCGCGACGGCCGTCGGGGAGGAGGGCGGTGAGGATCGCTCGCTCGGGTGCGCCGTCGCGGTCGTGCATCACCGTCCACGCCTCGACCGTGCCGTCGCCGTCGGGCTCCTCGCACAGGTCGCGGGCGGGCAGCGCGTCGACCTCGGCCTGGACGTCCTGGTGGCGGAAGCCCTCGGCCGGCGGCTCGGTGCTGTAGACGCCGAAGGCGTGCTTGGTGATGAAGCCGCCGTTGGCCGACACCAGCCCGATCGAGCCCGGGTCCTCCCGCAGGACGTCCGCCATCGTCGCGATCGAGTGCATGACGTAGTCGTTCCAGGGCCCGCCGGCGAAGGACAGCCCGCCGGTGACGGTGAGCTGCCGGTCGAGGGGCAGGCCCAGCTCGTAGGCGGCGATCTCCACCGCGGACGGGAAGCAGGAGTAGAGGTCCACGTGGGCCAGGTCGTCCACGCCGACGCCGGCCAGCTCGAGGACCCGACCGCCGGCGATGCGCATGGCGGGGGAGCGGCCCAGCGAGTCCCGGTTCGACACGAAGTAGTGGTCGTGGGCGTCGGTGCCGGCGTGGGGGAACACCCAGCGATCCCGCGGGACCCCGAGCGCCTCGGCCCGCTCGGCCGAGCACAGGATCACGCCCGCCCCCTGCTCCACGGCGTTGTTCGAGTTCATCAGCTTCGTGTACGGGAACCCGATCATCCGGTTGTCGGGGGTGGGGGTGCGGATCTCCTCCGCCGTGTAGGCCCGCTGGATCCAGGCGTGCGGGTTGCGGGCTGCCACCTCGCTGAAGCGGGCCCACAGCTCCGACGCGGCGACGAGGTGCTCGTCGAGGGCCCGGCCGAGGACCACCCGATGGGCCTGCTCGAACATCGGGTACACCTGCACCGGCATCAGGACGCCGCGGGCCGCCTCGTGGGGTGCCGTCATCGGCACGTCCTCGGTGGACGCCCGCGCCTCCGGGACGTCGTCGCCCTGGGTCGTCCAGTCGAGGTCGCGGCCCTCCTTGCGGGCGGCCATGCGGGTGCGCCACGCCTCGGCGCCGGCCAGCAGCACGAGGTCCGCCTCACCGGCCTGGATCGCGAGGCATGCCTGGTTGACGAGGGTCTGCGGGCTGTTGCCGCCCATCCCGGTCAGGCTCGTGTCCCGCGGGGACGCCCCGAGCCGCTGCGCCAGGAGCAGCCCCGGGTCCCGGTAGCGCCACGACAGGAGCGACACGACGTGGACGGCGTCGGCCCCGGTGAGGACGGCGTCGCCGGCGCCGGTTAACGCCGCGGCGCGCCGGAGCGCCTCGGCCATGAGGTCGACGGGCTCGAGCGGCACCTCCCCCCGGTCGACGCGGTGGCTCAGCTGGCCAGCTCCGATCAGGACGGGCGTGCGGGGATCGACCACGAGGTTCCTTCCGACGGCTCCGGACGACACTTGACTGCGCGGTCAATCTAGGGACGTCGCGGGTCGCCCCTACAATCGCCGATCATCGACGTCCTCCTGCTCTGCACCGCCAACCAGTGCCGCTCGCCGATGGCCGAGGCCCTCCTCCGCCGCCGGCTCGAGGCGGCGGGGATCCCGGCCCGGGTCCACTCGGCTGGGCTCCTCCCCGGCGGTCGGCCGGCCACCGCCGACGGCGTCGCCGTCATGGCCGCCCGGGGCCTCGACACCTCCGCCCACGTGAGCCGACAGCTCACCCGGGACCTCGTCGCCGGCGCCGACCTCGTCATCGGGATGGCCCGCGAGCACGTGCGCGAGGCGGTCGTCCTCGAGCCGGCCGCGCTCGGGCGGTCCTTCACGCTGAAGGAGCTCGTCGACCTGGCCGAGCGCGCCGGCCCGCGCCGTGCCGGCGAGGACCTCGCCGCCTGGCTGGCCCGCCTCGCCCCCGGCCGCGACCAGCGCCGGCTCGTCGGCGCCGGCCACGACCCCGCCTACGACGTGGCCGACCCGATCGGACGGGGTCGCGCCGCCTACGAGACCACCGCCGACGAGCTCGAGGCGCTCCTCGACCGGCTCGTCGACGCCGCCTTCGCCCCCGTCACCAAGGAGCCCACCCGGTGAAGATCGCCATCGGCGCCGACCACGCCGGCTACGACCTCAAGGTCCACCTGATCGGAGAGCTCGAGCGCCTCGGCCACGAGGTCCTCGACCTCGGCACGCACTCCACCGAGTCCGTCGACTACCCGCCGATCTGCGCTGCCGTGGGCCGGGCCGTCGCCTCGGGCGAGGCCGACCGGGGGATCGTGCTCGGCGGCTCCGGGCAGGGCGAGCAGATCGCCGCCAACAAGGTCCGGGGCGTGCGGGCCGCGCTGTGCAACGACCTGTTCACCGCCCGGCTGAGCCGCGAGCACAACGACGCCAACGTCCTGGCGATGGGTGGCAGGATCGTCGCCACGGGTCTGGCCACCGAGATCCTCGAGCTGTGGCTGGCCACCCCCTTCGAGGGCGGTCGCCACGAGCGACGGATCGCCCAGATCGCCGAGATCGAGAACGAGCAGTAGGAGCCCCCCATGCCCTGGCCCACCATCGACGACGACGTGGTGTTCGAGCTCATCGACCGCGAGCTCGAGCGCCAGAACACCACGATCCAGCTGATCGCCAGCGAGAACTTCACCTCGCCGAACGTGATGCGGGCCACCGGCTCCGTCCTCACCAACAAGTACAGCGAGGGCTACCCCGGCAAGCGGTACTACGGCGGCAACGAGGTCATCGACGAGGTCGAGGACCTCGCCCGCGAGCGGGCCAAGGCCCTGTTCCGGGCGCCGCACGCCAACGTCCAGCCCCACGCCGGCGCCAACGCCAACATGGGCGTGTACTTCGCGCTGCTCGAGCCCGGCGACACGGTGCTCGGCCTGCGCCTCGACCAGGGCGGCCACCTCACCCACGGCTCGCCCGTCAACGCCAGCGGCAAGCTCTACCGCTTCGTCTCCTACGGGGTGACGCTGAGCGACGAGCGCATCGACCTCGACCAGGTCCGCGACCTCGCCCTCGAGCACCGGCCCAAGATCATCGTGGCCGGCGCCACCGCCTACCCCCGGATCATCGACCCGGCGCCCTACCGGGAGATCGCCGACGAGTGCGGCGCCATCTTCATGTTCGACGCCGCCCACGTGGCCGGGCTCATCGCCGGCGGGCAGCACCCGAACCCGATGGACCACGGCGCCGACGTGATGACCTTCACCACGCACAAGACGCTCCGCGGCCCCCGTGGCGGCGCCATCGTGTGCACCGAGGAGCTCGCCGAGCGCATCGACAAGGCGATCTTCCCGGGCCTGCAGGGCGGGCCGCTCGAGCACGTCGTCGCCGCCAAGGCGGTGGCCTTCGCCGAGGCCGCCACCCCGGAGTTCCGGGACTACGCCGCCCAGGTGGTCCGCAACGCCGCCGCCCTCGCCGAGGCCCTCGCCAGCCACGGCCTGCGCCTCGTGTCCGGCGGCACCGACAACCACCTCGTCCTCGTCGACCTGCGGACCTTCGACGAGGACCTCTCCGGCAAGAAGGCCCGCCTCGCCCTCGACCGGGCCGGCATCAGCCTCAACGAGAACACCGTGCCGGACGACCCGCGTCCCCCGTACATCACCTCGGGCCTGCGGATCGGCACCCCGGCGGTCACGACCCAGGGCATGACGGAGCCCGACATGGTCACGATCGCCGACCTGATCCACCGCACCCTCGTGAACCGGGAGGACGACGCCGCCATCGCCGCCATCCGCGACGAGGTCCGCGCCCTCTGCTCCAAGCTCCCGCCGTACTGACGGCGCCGGCAGGTTGGCTGACTACCTCGGCCCCCTGCTGCCGGTCGTCCTCGTGTCGGCCGGGGTCACCCTGGTCGTCACGCCAGGGCTGCGATGGCTGTCCTTCCGCGTGGGTGCGGTGCAGCGCCCCGACGAGCGGCGCGTCCACACCCGTCCCACCGCGCTCCTCGGCGGGGCGGGCATCCTGCTCGGCGTCCTCGCCGGGCTGGCCACGGCCTGGCGGAGCCCGGAGCTCACCGAGGTGTTCCGCAACAGCACCGTCCCCCTCGGCGTGGCGCTCGGCGCGCTCGTGATCTACGGGGTGGGCCAGGTCGACGACCTCCGGGAGGTGTCGCCGCCGGCCAAGCTGGCCGGCACCGTCCTCGCCGGGTCGATCCTGTCCATCGCCGGCGTGAGCATCCTCTTCTTCCGCATCCCCTTCGGCGGGCTGCTCTCGCTCAGCCCCGACATGTCGGCGCTGCTCACCGTGCTGTGGGTGGTCGGCATGACGACCGCGATCAACTACGTCGACGGCCTCGACGGGCTGGCGGCGGGGATCGTCGCCATCGCCGCGGCCGCGCTCCTCCTCTACTGCGAGCGCCTGGCCGGCGCCGGAGCCATCGGCGCGGACAACGCCGGCCCGGTCATCGCCGCCGCCACCCTCGGGGCGTGCCTGGGGTTCCTGCCCCACAACTTCCACCCGGCCCGGATCTTCATGGGCGACGCCGGCGCGCTGCTCCTCGGGCTGCTCATGGCCGCGGCCACGATCGCCGTCGGCGGCAACACCGACCAGCCGTTCTCCGGGCAGACGTTCTTCTTCTTCGCGCCGCTGTTCATCCCGCTCGTCATCCTCGGCGTGCCGATCGTCGACACCGCCTTCTCGATCGTGCGCCGAGCCCGGCGGGGGACCGGGGTCACCGTGGCCGACAAGGACCACCTCCACCACCGGCTCATGCGCCTCGGCCACGGGCAGCGGCGCAGCGTGCTCATCCTCTGGGCGTGGACGCTGATCCTCTCCGCGATCGCCCTCTACCCGACGTACCGCCGCGGCCAGGGCGACCTGTACATCCCGGCCGCGATCGCCATCGCGGCGCTGCTCCTCTACACGTGGTTCGGGCCCGGGGTCCGGGCCCAGCGGGGCAACGGCCAGCACGACGCGTGAGCCGAGGTCGCGACACGTCGAAACCCGGTCCGCGGGCTTGCTAACCTCCCGCTCCGGCTCGGGGGCCTGCCGATTTGCTGGCCCCGCGCCCCGGCTCGTATCTTGCGAACGGTTTCACAAGCGGTGGGGATCTCGGCCCCGTCGCCCGCTCCCCGAAGGCGTCTTCCGTGTCCGACATGCGTGCGAGGCAGCAGCTGAACCGTGGGTACAGCGATAGCAACGCGCGCGGCCTCGAGATCGCCCTCACGCCGCTCGTCTTCGGTGGCATCGGGTGGTGGCTCGACAGCCGCATCGGCACCGACCCGTGGCTGGCGCTCTCCCTCGGCACCTTCGGCGTCGTCGGGATCTTCGCCAAGCTGAAGCTCGGCTACGACCGGGCGATGGCCGCCGAGGAGGCGGGCAAGCCGTGGACCCGCGGGGCAGGGTCGTGACCGTCGACGCCGCCGTGCTGCGCGACACCGGCGAGCACGGTCCCGCCCCCGAGCCGATGGTGGCCAAGGACATGGTCCGCCGGTCGCTGCCGTTCATCCCGCTCGTGCTGCTGCTGGCCGGCGGCCTGTGGGGCACCGACGGCGTCGCCTCCGCCGCCTACGCCACGGCCATCGTGCTCGTGAACCTGCTCCTCGCCGCGTTCATCCTCTCGGCGGCGGCCCGCATCTCCTACGCCTTCGTGATGGGCGCCGCGCTCTTCGGCTTCCTGCTCCGCCTCGGCCTCGTGTCCGCCGCGGTGCTGGCCGTGAAGGACGCCGGCTGGGTCGAGCCCGTGGCGCTCGGCCTGACCCTCATCGTCACCCACCTGGCGCTCCTGCTGTGGGAGCTCCGCTACGTATCGATCAGCTTGGCCTACCCCGGCCTCAAGCCCTCGCCCAAGGAGACGAACGCCCGGTGATCTTCGGCGCTGAGTTCCCGCCCCTCTCCCACATCGTCAACTGGCCGGAGATGGTCGGCGACGACACCTGGGGCATCAACAAGGTCGTCCTCGTCTACCTGTTCGCCGTCGTGCTGACGGTGCTGTTCTTCGTCCTCGGCAGCCGGAAGAAGGAGCTCGTGCCCACCGGCGCGCAGAACCTCGCCGAGATGGCGGTGGAGTTCGTCGAGGACGGCATCGTGATGGACACGATGGGGCCGGAGGGGCGCAAGTTCACCCCGCTGCTCCTCACGTTCTTCTTCTTCATCTTCTTCTGCAACATCTTCGAGATCATCCCGATCATCCAGATGCCGGCCACGGCCCGGATCGCCCTGCCGCTGGCGCTGTCGCTGATCGCCTACGTCACCTACCACGGCTTCGGGATGAAGGAGCACGGCGTGCTCGGCTACTTCAAGCACGCCCTCGTGCCCCCGGGCGTCCCGCCGGCGCTGCTCATCCTCATCGTGCCGATCGAGTTCATCTCGAAGTTCCTCGTCCAGCCCTTCAGCCACGCGGTCCGTCTCTTCGCCAACCTGCTGGCCGGGCACATCCTCCTCGTGACCTTCGCCGTGCTCACGAGCTCGGTGTGGGCCCTCAAGCCCACGGCGGTCATCGTCCCGCTGCCGGCCTTCGCGGTCGTCGCGTTCACCGCCTTCGAGCTCATGGTGAGCTTCCTCCAGGCGTACGTCTTCACGCTGCTGGCCGGCGTCTACATCAACGCCGCCATCAGCCACGAGCACTGATCGACCCCTCTCCACCCATCCACCAAGCAAGTCCCCGCCCGTGCGGGGAACGTCCCAAGAAAGGCACCACCACATGAGCCTCTCCGTGTTGGCCCAGGAAGCTGCCGCTGAAGGCATCACCAACACCGGCCTCGCCGCGCTGACCTACGGCATCGGCGCCCTCGGCCCCGGCATCGGCATCGGCTACCTCGTCGGCCAGTCCGTGCAGGCCATGGCCCGCCAGCCCGAGGCCGCCGGCATGGTGCGCACCACCATGTTCCTCGGCATCGCCTTCGTCGAGGCCCTCGCCCTCATCGGCTTCGTCGTCTTCTTCCTCGCCCAGGCATGATGCGCCGCTCCCGACTGCTGCTCGCCGCAGCAGCCCTTGGCCTCCTCGCGGTCGTCGGCTTCGCGCCGAGCGCGTCCGCGGCGGAAGGCGAGGACATCGGCCACGCCGAGCACCTGTGCATCGAGCTGCTCGAAGAGGGCGGCTCGATCGACGACTGCCAGGCTGCGCCGAACGTCCTCATGCCCGAGACCAACGAGATCATCTGGGGCACCTTCGGCTTCCTCGTCGTCTTCTTCTTCATCTGGAAGGTCGGTCTGCCGGCCATCAAGAAGGGGATGGCGGCTCGCACGGAGCGCATCCGCGCTGACCTCGTCGCCGCCGAGACCCAGCGGGCCGAGGCCGACCAGCTGCTCGCCGACTACCGGGCGCAGCTGGCCGACGCCAAGAACGAGTCCGCTCGGATCATCGAGGAGGCCCGCCAGGCCGCCGACGCGCTGAAGCGCGACCAGGAGGCCCGGCTCCAGAGCGAGCTCGCCGAGATGCGGGCTCGGGCCGCGGCGGACATCGAGAACGCGAAGGCCCAGGCGATCGCCGACCTGCGCGGCGAGGTGGCCCAGCTGGCCATCGGTGCCGCCGAGGTCGTCATCGGTCGCAGCCTCGACCGTGAAGCCCAGGTCCAGCTGATCGAGGACTACATCAACCAGGTGGCCAACCGGTCATGAGCACGCACGAGCGCACGATGGCCTACGCCAGCGCCCTCTTCGAGGTGGCCCGCAGCGAGGGCAGCCTGGCCGAGGTGGAGGACGAGCTCTTCCGCTTCGCCCGCACGCTCGAGGGCAGCGACGAGCTCCGGAGCGCGCTCACCGATCCGATGCTGCCCGTCAGCCGGCGGCAGCAGATCGTCGAGGACCTCCTCGGTGGGCGGGCCAACCCGCTCACCACGGCACTGGTGTCGATGGTGGTCGGCAGCGGGCGAGCCCGCGACCTGCCGGCGATCATCGACGAGCTGGTGAAGCTCAGCGCCGCCGAGGCCAACAAGGAGGTGGCGGAGGTCCGCTCGGCCATCCCCCTCGACGACGACCAGAAGGCCCGGCTGGCCGACGCCCTCGGCAAGGCCACCGGCAAGACGGTCGAGGTGAAGGTGATCGTGGACCCGTCCGTCCTCGGCGGCGTCGTCGCCCAGGTCGGCGACACCGTCATCGACGGCACCGTCCGCACCAAGCTCGACCGGCTCAAGACCGCGTTCTGACGCCAAGAACTCCACAAGGAAGAGACGACGCAGATGGCAGAGCTGACCATCAACACCGCTGACATCGCCGCAGCGCTCAAGAAGAACCTCGAGGACTTCAAGCCCGCGGTGGAAGCCGCGCAGGTGGGCCGGGTCATCGAGGTGGGCGACGGCATCGCCACCGTCTCGGGCCTCCCGGGCGTGGGCGTGAACGAGCTCCTCGAGTTCGAGGGCGGTGTCCAGGGCCTGGCCCTCAACCTCGACGAGGAGTCGATCGGTGCCGTGGTGCTCGGCGACACGGGTGCCGTGCACGAGGGCTCCACCGTCCGGGCCTCCGGCCAGATCCTGTCGGTGCCGTGCGGCGACGGCCTGCTCGGGCGCGTGGTGGATGCGCTCGGCAACCCCGTCGACGGCAAGGGTCCGCTCACCAACGTCGGCACTCGCCGGATGGAGATCCAGGCGCCGGGCATCATCGGTCGCCAGCCGGTGCACGAGCCGCTGCAGACCGGCATCAAGGCGATCGACTCGATGACCCCGATCGGCCGCGGTCAGCGCGAGCTCATCATCGGCGACCGCAAGACCGGCAAGACCACGATCGCCATCGACACGATCATCAACCAGCGCGGGCTGGGCGTGAAGTGCATCTACGTGGCGATCGGGCAGAAGGAGTCCACGGTGGCCAACACCGTGGCCACCCTCGAGGAGTTCGGGGCGCTCGAGTACACGGTCGTGGTGGTGGCCGGTGCCTCCGACCCCGCGCCGTTCAAGTACCTGGCCCCCTACGCCGGCTGCGCCATGGGGCAGCACTGGATGGAGAACGGCGAGCACGCCCTCGCCGTGTACGACGACCTGTCGAAGCAGGCCGAGGCCTACCGCCAGGTGTCGCTGCTGCTCCGCCGCCCGCCGGGCCGCGAGGCCTACCCGGGCGACGTCTTCTACCTGCATAGCCGCCTCCTCGAGCGGGCCGCCAAGCTCTCCGACGAGAACGGCGCCGGCTCCCTCACCGCCCTCCCGGTCATCGAGACCAAGGCCGGTGACATCTCCGCCTACATCCCGACCAACGTGATCTCGATCACCGACGGGCAGGTCTTCCTCCAGGACGACCTGTTCAAGTCGGGCGTCCGCCCCGCCTTCGACACCGGCCAGTCGGTGTCCCGGGTGGGTGGCGCCGCGCAGATCAAGGCGATGAAGAAGGCGGTCGGCACCCTGAAGGGCGACCTCTCCCAGTTCCGCGAGCTCGAGGCGTTCGCCGCCTTCGGCTCCGAGCTGGACAAGGTCTCCCAGGCCGCCCTCGAGCGGGGCTACCGGCTCGTCGAGCTCCTCAAGCAGCCGCTCAACAGCCCCATGCCGGTCGAGGAGCAGGTCGTGTCGCTCTACGCCGGCACCAACGGCTACCTCGACCCGATTCCGGTCGCCGACGTGAGCCGGTTCGAGGCCGAGCTGCTCGACTGGTTCCGCACCCGCCACAGCGACATCCTCGAGGGCATCCGCACCACCGGTGACATCGCCGACATGGACGCCTTCGAAGGCGCCATCCGGGCGTTCGCCGACCAGTTCACGCCCACCGGCGGCTCGGAGGTCGGCGAGCCCGACGCCGAGGCGCAGGCCGAGGCGGAGCGGGCCCTGGCCGGCGGCCGGGCCGAGGCCATCCTCCCTGAGGAGGAGATCACCCGGGACGACGAGGCCGTCTGACGTGGCTGGAGGCACCGAGCGCGCGCTGCGCCGACGCATCAAGTCGGTCCAGTCGACCAAGAAGATCACGCGCGCCATGGAGCTCATCGCCGCCACCCGGGTGGCGAAGGCCCAGCAGCGGGTCCAGGCCGCGCGCCCCTACAGCGAGCAGATCACCGAGGTGATCCAGCACATGGCCGATGCGGGCGGCATGATCGACCACCCGCTGCTCCGGCCGGCCGAGAAGGTCTCGAAGGTGGCGTTCGTGGTCATCACCGGTGACCGCGGCCTCGCCGGTGCCTACAACTCCAACGTCATCCGGGCTGCCGAGCGCGAGATCCAGGCCCGCCGCGCCGAGGGCCAGGACTACTCGCTCGTGGTCTGCGGCAAGAAGGGCGTCAGCTACTTCCGCTTCCGCGGCTACCGCATCGATGCCGAGTTCACCGGCATGAGCGACACGCCCACCTACGAGGACGCCCGCCAGGTCGCCGAGACCGTCACCGAGCTCTTCGAGTCGGGCGACGTCCAGGAGGTCGTCCTCGTCTACACCCGCTTCCTGTCGGTGGGCACGCAGCGGGTCACCGTCCGCCAGTTCATGCCGCTCACCGGCGTGGGCGCGGAGGAGGTCGACCGGGGAGCGACGGCCACCTACGAGTTCGAGCCGGACCCCGCCGGCATCCTCGCCCACCTCCTGCCCCGCTACGTCGAGGCCCGGCTCTATGCCGCCATGCTCGACGCCGCGGCCAGCGAGCACGCCGCTCGCCAGCGGGCGATGAAGTCCGCCACCGACAACGCCGACGAGCTGATCGTCAAGCTCAGCCGGGTGATGAACCGTGCCCGGCAGGACGCCATCACCACCGAGATCATGGAGATCGTCGGCGGCGCCGAGGCGCTTCGCGCCGGGCAGGCCGACGAGTCCGACCTGCTGCCCGACTACGCCCTGCACGTCTTCGACATCGCCGGCCGGCACGGCGAGCCCGAACACCACCACGCTTGATCCTGGAGATCTGACCCATGACCGTGACCGAGAGCACCCCCACGCTGAAGGACGGCCGCGTCGTCGCCATCGCCGGCCCGGTGATCGACGTCGAGTTCCCGCCCGACGCCGTCCCGCCGATCAACACGGCGCTGTCCTTCGACATCGTCGTGGACGGCAAGCCCACCGAGGTCATGGCCGAGGTCGCCCAGCAGATCGGCGACGCCCGGGTCCGGGCCATCTGCCTGAAGCCGACCGACGGCCTCGTGCGGGGCACCGTGGTCCGCAACACCGGTCGGGGCCTCACGATGCCCGTCGGCGACGGCGTGCTCGGCCACGTGCTGAACGTGATCGGCCAGCCGCTGGACGTCCCCGAGCTCGACGCCTCGAAGGTCGACGACCACTGGGAGATCCACCGGCACGCCCCCGACTTCGCCTCGCTCGAGCCGAAGAAGCAGGTGTTCGAGACCGGCATCAAGGTCATCGACCTGCTCACCCCGTACCTCCAGGGCGGCAAGATCGGCCTGTTCGGCGGCGCCGGTGTGGGCAAGACGGTGCTCATCACCGAGATGATCAACCGGGTGGCCAGCCAGTTCGGCGGCGTGTCGGTGTTCGCCGGCGTGGGCGAGCGCACCCGTGAGGGCACCGACCTGTTCATCGAGATGGGCGAGACCCGCATCGACGACACCACCACGGTGCTCGACAAGGCGGCGCTCGTGTTCGGCCAGATGGACGAGCCCCCGGGCGTGCGGCTCCGGGTCGCCCTGTCCGCCCTGACGATCGCGGAGTACTTCCGCGACGTCCGCGGCCAGGACGTGCTGCTCTTCATCGACAACATCTTCCGGTTCGTGCAGGCCGGCTCCGAGGTGTCCACCCTCCTCGGGCGCATGCCCTCGGCGGTGGGCTACCAGCCGACCCTGGCCGACGAGATGGGCGAGCTGCAGGAGCGGATCACCTCCACCAAGGGCCGGTCGATCACCTCCCTGCAGGCCGTGTACGTGCCCGCCGACGACTACACCGACCCGGCGCCGTTCACCACCTTCACCCACCTCGACGCCACCACGGAGCTCTCCCGTGACATCGCGGCCCTCGGTATCTACCCCGCCGTGGACCCGCTGGCGTCGACCTCCACCATCCTCTCGCCCGAGGTGGTCGGCGAGCGCCACTACAACGTGGCCCGCCGGGTGCAGGAGATCCTGCAGCGCTACAAGGAGCTCCAGGACATCATCGCCATCCTCGGCCTCGACGAGCTCTCCGAGGAGGACCGCATCACCGTGGCCCGGGCCCGGAAGATCCAGCGGTTCCTGTCCCAGCCGATGTTCGTCGCCGAGGTGTTCACCGGCCTCCCCGGCGTGTTCACCCCGGTCGAGGAGACCGTCGACAGCTTCGAGCAGCTCGTGAACGGCGAGCTCGACGACCTGCCCGAGCAGGCCTTCCTGAACGTGGGCGGCGCCGAGTCGGCCCGCGCCAAGGCCGCTGAGCTGCTGAAGCAGTGACGCTGCACGTCGAGGTCGTCTCCCCCGAGCGCATCCTCTGGTCGGGCGAGGCCGAGATGGTCATCGCCCGCACCGTCGGGGGAGGCGACATCGCCTTCCTCACCGGTCACGTCCCCTTCGTCGGGGCGCTGGGCGTCGGCAAGGTCACGATCCGGCCCGAGCAGGGTCCCGACGAGCTCGTCGCCGTCCACGGCGGCTTCGTCGAGGTCAGCAACGACCGGGTCACGATCCTCTCCGACGTGGCCGAGGTGGCCAGCCAGATCGACGTCGAGCGGGCCCGTCGGGCCAAGGAGCGGGCGGAGGCCAAGCTCCGGGAGAAGCACGACGCGATGGCGGCCGCCGCGCTGGCCCGGGCCCAGCTGCGGCTCCACGTCGCCGGCGCCGAGTAGCTCCAGCACCCCTGCCGGCCGACCGGGCGAGCGGTCCTCGGCGGGCCGACGCGGCCGCGGCCCGCTGTAGTCTCGCCCGATGGCCCGACAGCGGCTCGGCGTCGTGCTCCTCGTCCCCCAGCCGGTCGCCACCCAGGTCGACGGGCTCCGCAGCGCGCTGGGTGACGGCGCCCTCGCCCGGATCGCTCCCCACGTGACCCTCGTGCCCCCGATCAACGTCGCCGAGCGCGACCTCCCCGCGGTCTTCGCCCACGTCCGAGCGGCCGCCGCGGCGAGCCGTCCCCTCGACCTCGTGCTCGGCCCCGTGGCCAGCTTCGCTCCGGTCAACCCCGTCGCGTACCTCACCGTGGGCGGCGACGACGAGGAGCTCGCCGCCCTCCACGCCCTGCGGGCGGCGCTGCGGGCTGGCCCCCTCGACCGCCCCGACGAGCACGACTTCGTCCCCCACGTCACCGTGGCCGACGAGCTCCCCGAGGCGCGCCTCGAGGCCGCCGTCACCGCCCTGTCCTCGTTCTCGGCGCCGATCGCCGTCGACCGCGTCCAGGTGCTCGCCCAGGGCCCGAACCGTCGCTGGGCGCCGGTCGGCGACGCCCCGCTCGGTGGCGCCCCGGCGGTGGTGGGGCGGGGGAGCCTGCCGCTCGAGATCGCCGTCGGTGGCGCGCTCGACCTCGAGGCCGCCGCGCTGCTGTCGATCGAGCAGGACGCGCCGGGACGGCCGTTCGCGGTCAGCGCCCGCCGCCACGGTGCCCTCGTCGCCGCCGCCTGGGGCTGGACCGCGCAGGGGCGGCTCGAGCTGGCCGACCTCGTCGTCGCCGTCGCCCACCGCGGCGAGGGGATCGGCCGCCACGTGCTGGCCGCCGTCGAGGCCCTGGGCGCCCGACGGGGCTGTCGCTGGGCGGACACGTCGGCCCCGGTCGACGGCGCTGCCGGCGCGCTCCTGCGCGCCGCCGGCTGGGCACCGGCGCCCGACGGCGACGAGGCGGCGGCGTCGCACCGGCGCTGGGTCAGGCGGCTCCCGGACCCGGAGCCGGACGCGTGACCGCCACCACCGCGGCGGCCCCCAGCCGGGCGGCCCGGTGGCGAGCGATGAGCCGGACGGACCGGGGTCGCTGGCTCGTCCTCGGCTGCGTGCTCGCCTACCTGCCGTTCACCCTCCTCGGCTACGGGACCGACATCGACGTCGCCGACGTCCTGCGGGCCGGCGGGGACTGGATCGACCACGGCGAGTACCGCTTCTCCCGGCCGCCGGGCGCGCCGGTCCACGAGCTGGGCACCGCGCTCGCCGACCGGCTCGGCGGCTCGGTGGCCGTCAACCTCGTGGCTGTGGCCCTCGCCGGCGCGGGGCTCTGGTCCGTCTACGAGCTGACCCGCAGCGACGGCGCTCGCTGGCCCGGCTGGGTGACCCTCCTCGTCGCCGCCAACCCCTGGTTCTGGATCGCCGCCACCTCCCTCGGCGACTACGCCTGGGCGCTCGGCCTCGCGCTGCTCGGCGCCGTGCACGCCCAACGGGGCCGGCGGGTGCTGGCCGGGGTGCTGTTCGGCCTGGCGGTGGGGTGCCGGGGCTCGACCGGGCTGCTCGCAGCGGCGTGGCTGGCTGCCGAGCGCACCGGCGCCGCCGAGCGCCGTCCGCCGTGGCGGGACACGTTCACCACCGCCGCCGTGCTCCTCGCCGTCGGCCTGGCCGCGTTCGTGCCGCCGTGGTGGGCGGGGGGCCGCTCGCTCGCCTTCCTCCGGCACCCGGTCCCCTTCGCCGGCTGGGCGATCCACCTGGGCCGCTGGGCGGTGAAGAACGCGGCCGTGATCGGGGTGCCGGCCGGGATCGTGTTCCTGGCCGGCGTGCGACGCGGCTTCGGGGCGCTGGCCCGGTGGCAGGCGTCCGTCGTGGTGCGCTTCGCCGTGCTCGGCTTCCTCGCCGAGGAGCTGCTGTTCCTGCGCTGGCCCTACAAGCCCCTCCACCTGCTGCCGGTCATCCCGCTCGTGGCCCTGCTCGTGGGGGCGTCGCCCACGGTGTCGCGGCGGTGGATGGTCGCCCTCTTCGCCGCCCAGCTGGTGGGCGGCGTCGTCGGCTCCACGATCGGCGAGCCCGACGTGCCCCACGCCGCCTCCTCCGGGCGCATCAAGCTGCAGGTGGTGGAGGGCCCGCTGCTCAACGACGTGCGCTGCCGCCTCGACGACCGACGCGACGGCCCCAGGCCCGACCCGACCGACCCCGAGCAGCTGCGCGCCGCCCAGACCCGAGCCGCCATCCTGTTCGACTGCCAGAGCCGCACCTGGAAGGCCGAGTGACCCGTTGAGGCAATAGCGCCCGGAATGGGGAGGTCGAGGCAATGAGGCCCACATGCGGGCGCTCATGCCTCGAGATCGCCCGAGTGGGCGCTATTGCCTCGCGTCGAGGTCAGTCGAAGTCGATGGCGCTGTAGTCCCGCAGCTTCTTCAGCTGGTGGTGGGCGTTGATCAGGCGGACCGTGCCGGACCGGGACCGCATGACGAGCGACTGCGTGGTGGCGCCGCGCTGGTCGTAGTGGACGCCCTTCAGCAGCTCGCCGTCGGTGATGCCGGTGGCGGCGAAGAAGCAGTTGTCGCCCGCGACGAGGTCATCGGTGGTGAGCACCCGGTCGAGGTCGTAGCCGGCGTCGATCGTGGCCTGGCGCTCCTCGTCGTTGCGGGGCCACAGTCGACCCTGCTGCTCGCCGCCCATGCACTTGAGCGCCGCGGCGGTGATGACGCCCTCGGGGGTGCCGCCGATGCCGAGCAGGATGTCCGCCCCCGAGTCGGGCCAGGCGGTGGACAGGGCGCCGGCCACGTCGCCGTCGGGGATCAGCCGGATCCGGGCGCCGGTGGCTCGCACGTCGGCGATCAGCTGCTCGTGGCGAGGCCGGTCGAGGATGACGGCGGTGACGTCCCGGACCGACTTGCCCTTGGCCTTGGCGACGGCCTCGAGGTTCGCCGCCACCGGGGCGGTGATGTCGATGTGGCCGGCCGCCTCCGGCCCGACGGCGATCTTCTCCATGTAGACGCACGGGCCCGGGTCGAACATCGTGCCCCGCTCCGACACGGCGATGACGGAGATGGCGCCGCCCCGACCCAGCGAGGTGAGCGTGGTGCCGTCGATCGGGTCCACGGCGATGTCGGTCAGCATGGGGGTGCCGTCGCCGATGCGCTCGCCGTTGTAGAGCATCGGCGCCTCGTCCTTCTCGCCCTCGCCGATGACCACGACGCCGTCCATCGGGACCGAGTCGAGGACGATCCGCATCGCGTCGACCGCCGCGCCGTCCGCCCCGTTCTTGTCGCCACGGCCCATCCACCGGGCCGCCGCGAGGGCCGCCGCCTCCGTGGTGCGAACGAGCTCGAGGGCGAGGTTCCGATCGGGCCGCTGCTTGGTCGTCATGTCCGGCGACCATACCGGAGCCGCACCTGTGGACCCGAAGCCGCCCGGGGCCTGCCAGGCTGTGCGCATGGGACTCTTCAGCCACCGCTCCGAGGAGGACGACCTCGGTGAGCTGTCGCTCGCCGGCCTGCCCGGTCTGGACGACGGCCCGCAGGAGTCCGTGTACCCGATGGACGAGTGGAGCGAGGCCGGCCTGGCCCTCCTCCGCGAGCGCCTCACGGCCCTCGGCGTCCCCCACGAGTGGGACGAGGACGGCTCGCTCGTGGTCGACACCGCCAACGAGGCGTGGGTGGAGCGGATCATGGAGCAGGTCGAGGACGAGCTGGCGGACACCGTCGACCCGTCGCTCCCGCAGGTGGCCTACGACCTGTCCGGCTGGCTGACCGAGCAGCGCGAGCGGCTCTACGAGATCCTCGACGAGGAGGCCGTCCCCTTCGGCGTGGACGGGGACGAACTGTTCGTCCACGAGATCGACGAGGACCGCGTCGACGAGCTGATCGACGCGCTCCTCGCGCCGGAGGAGGAGCCCAGCGGGGCCACGTCGCCGGCGGAGGCGATGGGGGAGCTGTTCGTCGCCGCCGACCTGCTCCGCAACGACCCGGCCGGGTCCACGGGTGCCCTCGCCCTCGTCGACGCCCGCCGGCTCGCCGCGGACGCCGCCCCGCCCTACGGCATGGACCGGGCCTGGTGGAGCGGCGTCCTGCGCGAGGCCGACGCCTTGCTCGCGCTCCTCGACGCGGACCCGATGGACGTCGCCCAGATCGAGGAGGTCGCCGCCCGCCTCCGCGACGCCCTCCGCCCCTACGTCTGACCCGAGGCAATGGGTCCCGCGGCCGCTCGCCTGAGGCGATGCGGCCCGCATGTGGGACCCGGTGCCTCGACCCCGCCGGGGCGGGACGCATCGCCTCGGGCTGCTGGCGGGGATCGGGGGTGAGGTCGGTAGCGTGAGCCGGTGCTTCTGGCCGAGCTCGAGGTGTTCCACTCGCGGCCGATCGCGCCCACCCGCCGGGTGGCCCTCGGGGCCCGCCACCTGCCCGTCGACCCCGCGCCCGGCTTCGGGGGGATCCTCCTCGCCGGCATCGTCGCCGCCCACATCGCCGACCTCGACCCCGAGCTGTTCGACGACCTTCACCGGCTGACCCACCAGCTCCAGGAGGGGCACCGCATCCCGCAGCCCCGCCTGCGCCACCGCCTCCAGGTCGACACGATCGGCCTCACCCGCAGCCGGCACCGCCTCTACGGCGGTGGGGAGGACCTCGAGTTCGACTTCGAGGAGACGGGCGCTCCGGCCCAGCACATCCTCGCCGCGGTGTACGCCGCGGGGGCGCTGCCGCTCGTCGCCCGGGGGCGCGTGATGGAGGGGCTGCGGGCGGCGATGCGCTGGACCGGGAGCCTCAACCGGGCGTTCGTGGCCACGGTGACGGGCCTCGACCGGCACGCGCCGTGGTCCGTGGCGGCGTTCCACGACCCGGTCCGATGGGCCATCGACACGCTCGGGCTGCACCACGAGGTCAACGGCCACGGGCTCCCGGACCGCACCGCCGTGCAGCGCCGCTTCCGGGAGCTCCTGCGCGCCGCGCACCCCGATCACGGCGGCGCCCGCGACGCCGCCGCCGCCCGCATCGCCGAGCTCACCGAGGCCCGCCGCATCCTGCTCCACGACCACCCGTGACGACGGCGCTGAGGGTGCTCCAGCGGCAGGGCCGGAGACCGCACCGAGACGTGGGAGGATCCGGCGATGGGCGTGGCCGACGTCGACGCAGTGCTGCTCTTCCCCGGGGCGGGCAGCGGGAGCGACCACCCGAGCCTCGTGGCGATCGCGGAGGCGCTCGCGCCGCTGCCGGTGATCCGTCGCGACTTCGCCTACCGACGCCAGGGACGACGGGCCCCGGACCGGGCCCCGAAGCTCGTGGCCGAGGTCCGCGCCGAGGCCGAGGCTGTCGCCGCCGAGCTCGGGACCCTGTCCGCTCGCCTCGCGCTCGGCGGTCGCTCGATGGGCGGTCGCATGTGCTCGATGGCGGTGGCCGAGGGCCTCCCCGCTGCCGCGCTCGTGCTCGTCAGCTACCCCCTCCACCCGCCCGGCAAGCCGGACCGGCTCCGCGTCGACCACTTCCCCGCGCTGCGGGTCCCCTGCCTGTTCGTGTCCGGCACCCGCGACGCGTTCGGCTCACCGGAGGAGCTGGAGCGCCACACCGCCGCGATCGCTGGCCCGGTCACCCACGAGTGGATCGACGGCAAGGGCCACGACCTGCGCGGCGCCGACGCCGAGGTGGCCGCCCGGATCGCGGCCTGGCTCCGCGCCTGACGCCGCGCCGCGAGGCCATCTGAGGGTGCTCGGGCTCCGGTTCGGGCTGGAGCCGGGTCGTTCGCCCGAGAACGGGAGATGGCGGGCGCGCGCCGGGTCAGGCGAGGATCTCGACGGGGGTGCCGAGGGGCAGGCCGATCTCCTCGACGAGCCGGCTGATCACGTCGTTGTGGAGGCGGATGCAGCCGCTGGAGACGTCCTGACCGAGCTTGTCGGGCTCGTTCGTGCCGTGGATCCCGATGACGCCCTGGCCGCCGTTGAACGACGTGAGCACGTTCGAGAAGCCGTTCAGCCCGTAGGCGTAGACGCCGTAGGGGCCGTTCGGGTTCGGCGGCTGCAGGAGCTCCTTGATGTAGTAGACGCCGCCCGGGGTGGGGCGGTCCTCCCGGCCCACGCCGACGGGCTCCTCGAGGAGCAGCTGCTCGCCCTCGTAGACCCGCAGCACGTGAGCGGCGATCTCGACCTCGATGCGGTGGCGCACCGGCGCCAGCTCGACGTCGGCCCGGTCCACCCACCCGGTGCTGCCGTTGGGCCGCACCGGCAGGTAGACCTCGACGCGGTCGTCGGTCTGGTCCTTGACGAGGAACACGATCGGGATCCCCGGCGCCGAGGTGGCCTCGGCAGCGGTGAGCTCGCGCTCGGGCTCGGCGGCGTCCGCCGACGGGTAGATGGCGATCGACTCGCCACGGGCCTGGGCCCGCAGCGCCGCCGGCGCCTCGGTGGTGGTGGTCGTCGGCTCGCTGGTCGTGGTGGTGGACTCGGGCTCCTCGGCCAGCTCGGGCCGGTCGCCGCTGCAGGCACCGAGCAGCGCCCCCGTGACCACCAGGACCGCTGCCGTCCGCCGGAACCGTCGCACGGGCGCTCGCATGGCGAATCAATCTACTGACGCGGGGCGCTCCGGCTGCATCGGGGGCGCCGCGGGGCGCTGGTCCTGCGGGTTCAGCTCCTCGAGCTCGCGGTGCGCCGTCTCCGGGTAGGCGGCCACCACGAGCACGGCCATGGCCAGCGGACCGACGGCGAGGAGGGCCAGCGCGGGACCGAGGCCGTCCCAGCGCTCGGACAGGAACCCCGCGGCGAGGAGCCCGACGACGCTGCCGACCACGCCGAGCACCGAGATCACCCCGTTGGCCCGGCCCCGCTGGCCGGTCGGGAACAGTTCGGGCCCGTAGACGCCGAGGGCGGGGATCGTCAGCGCGCCGACGACGGCCCCCACGACCGACAGGGCCCACATCGGCCAGCCGGCCACGAGCACCATGCCCACCGTCATCAGCGTCCCGCCCACCACGCCGACGGCGCCGACGGCGCGCCGGCCCCGCTCGTCGGCGAGGCGACCGCCGACGAGGATCCCCAGCCCGCCCGGCGTGTTCGTGAGGATCGTGAAGAGGCTGATCCGGGCGGCCGAGAAGCCCCGCTCGTCGCGGAGGAACTCGTTCATGAGCTGCGAGGCGGGGGCGGTGAACAGGTTGAGCAGCAGGGCGGACACGGCGAGCAGCCAGAAGCGCCGTCCGAGCGGGCTCCGCCCGGACAGACCGTCGGCCCGCGGCGGTGGCACGGCGAAGCGGCGACTCTCCTCCAGGTGCCGACCGACCCACCACACGAGCGGCAGCCACACGAGGCCGAGCGCGTAGAGGAGCCGCCACCCACTCGCACCGAGGTCCGCCAGCGGCAGCACCCACAGCGCCGACCCCACCCCGAGCGCCCCGGCCATGCTGAGCAGGCTCACCCCGTAGGCCCGGGCCCCCGCGGGCATCTCCTCGGCCACGAGCACGGCGAGGAGCACCGCCCCCGCGGTGGTGAGGCCCCGCACCACGGTCTGCGCCGCACCGAGGGCGACCATGCCCGGCACGAGCGCGGTCGCCGCCGTGCCGAGGCACGCCGCGGCGGCCGTGCCGAGCAGCACCCGCCGGCGACCCTGCCGGTCCGCCAGGGCGGTGAGGGCCACCGCCCCGAGCACGCCGATGCGCACGGCGGCGAGCGTGGCCCCCTGCGCGGCCTTGTCGGCGCCGAGCTCGTCGGCGCTGAAGGTGATCGTCTGGGTGAGGAGCGCGCCGAGGTACCCGAGGGCGATGGCGAGCAGGCACAGGCCGCCCAGGGCGTTCGCGGCCCGGGCGTCGGGGGGCTCGGGAGGCGCCCAGAACGGCCGGGACCCGGGGCGCGGCGGCCGGCCCAGCGCCCACCGGTACAGCCAGCGGAACGGGGGCACGACGAGCGGCGGGAGCCGGTACCGGAGCTCCTCGACGACCTCGTCGCCCTCGCACCGCACCCAGCGCTCGTAGGCGAGGAAGGGCCCGCGCCCGAGGCCGAAGCGGCCGTCGCCGAGGTCGATCTCCTCGACGACGTCGTCGCGGGCCTGGGCTGCGACGGCTGCTGCGGGGCTGCCCGGCGCGAGGCGGCGGATCAGCGTCGGCACGGCGTCACAGCCCCGCCGGCGGCTCGCCGGGGTGGTTCCGAGGTGGCCCGGGGGTGCCGTCGACCTCGTCGCCGGTGGGGTGGCCGCTGGCGCGCCGATGGGCGACGGAGAGGAGCGACACGAAGATCGCGACGGGGAGCAGCACGAGCAGGATCTCGTCCCATCCCCCCTGGTGCGCGACCACCACCGCCTCCATGGTCGCCGCTGGGCTCATCCGAGCACCAGCATCGCGGCTGCTGCCACCGACGCCGCCGCGGCTGCGGCGAGGGCGAGCGACGCCGCTGCGGCGCTCCGGCGGGGGAGGAGGGCGAGCGCCCGGTCGTGGGCCACCACCACCGCCCCGACGTGCCCGGCGAGCACCGCGAGCACCTGCACCCAGGGGACCCAGGCTGCTCGGGCCAGCCCGTAGTCGACGCGCTGGCTGATCGTGCCGAGCAGGTCCCAGCCCCGGCCGATCGGGTCCGACAGCAGGGCGATGAAGTTCTGGCCCTCGAAGAGCAGCAGCGTGAGGTCGTGGCCGACGAACCACCCGGCGGCCAGCGGGACGAGCGCCACGCCGAAGCCGGCCGCGACGGCCGTCCGGGTGCGGTCCCCGAGTCGCAGCGCCCCCAGGAAGGCCGCGGCCACGATCGCCAGCGTCCAGGCGTAGCCGACGGTCAGCACGAGCGTGCGGGACCAGCCCAGACGGTCGCCGACCACGTCCTCGAAGAACGGGGTGCCCAGCAGGGCGTCGAACACCACGCTGGCCAGCCAGACCGCCACGACCGCGGCGGTGCCCGGCGGCGCCGGCGACCGGCGCATCGGCGCCACGGCGGAGAGGGCCGCCGACAGGGCTCCGAAGCCCTCGCCGGTGACCAGCCACCGGCTGCCCCAGCGCAGCCCGGCGGCGACCGCGACGAGGGTGTAGGCGACGACGAGCACGGCCACCGCCCGGGGTGAGCCGGGCCGGTGGTAGGCCACGAAGAACCAGGCGAACGCGGCGAGCAGCGCGGCCGGCACCCAGCTCGGCGGGGGCGGGGCGGGGCGACGCCGGTCGCCGGTGGCGCGCTCGAGCAGGCGCACGACGGCGACGAAGGGGTTGAGGGCGCGCATCACGTCGCCGACGACGAGCGACAGGAGCGGCAACCCGATCCACCAGACGATGAGCACCGCGACGGGCGCGATGTTGCCGGCCCCGGAGTCCGGCCCGATCACCCCCGCCAGCACGACCAGGACGAGCAGCACGAGCCCGACGACGTTGCCGGGCCCCACCGCCGGCGGCGACGGATCCGGGGCGGCGTCGCGGGGCTCGGGATCGTCGCTGCTGGGCGCCTCGGCCACCGGCACGAGGTTGCGGGAGCGGGGGTACCGGGCCCGCAGGGTGAGCGCGGTGGCCAGCACCGCGAAGGCGCCGAGATAGGCGAGCAGCCACGGCGGTGCCGGCATCGCGCCGTTGTCGACGGCGTGGGCAGCGGCCGGCTCGGCCCCCACGAGCACGAGGAGCGCGCCGCCGGCCACGGCCCGCACGGCGGGCGAGCGGCGCCCTCTCCGGCCCGGGGCAGACATGGCCCGGCATCGTACGGGTCGGGGCTCGGGAACACAGATCGACCGCCCGGTGTTGTGCTGTGTCGAGGTGGTCGCCGCCGATGCCCCCGTGCGACCATGGAACCCCCCGGCAGCGTGAGGAGCGTCGTGCTCGACGAGGACAAGCTGAAGCAGACGATCGAGGCCATCCGGCCGGCCATCCAGGCCGACGGGGGCGACGTCTTCCTGCGAGGCGTCGACCTCGAGACCGGTGTCGTGTCGGTCGAGCTGGTCGGCGCGTGCGTGAGCTGCCCGGCCTCCACCGTGACCCTGAAGGCCGGCCTCGAGCGCATCCTGAAGGACCGGGTCGAGGGCGTCACCGAGGTCGTCAACGTCGGCGACGTCGCCCTGGGCGAGACGCCCGTCTCCCTCTAGTCGCCCGCCGCGCCGCTACCGTCGGCGGGGCGATGCCCCCGTCCACCGATCCGCTGCCCCGCGACCCCGCCGACCTGCTCGAGCGCGCCCGCGCCGGCGAGCGAGCCGCGCTGGCCCGGCTGCTCTCCCTCGTGGAGCGAGGCGGGCCCGACGCCCGCACCGTCGGCCGCCTGACCCACCGGCTCGGCGGGTCGGCCTACACGGTCGGGATCACCGGCGCTCCCGGGGCCGGCAAGTCCACCCTCACGGGCGCCCTCGTCGGTCGCATCCGGGCCGAGGACGTGCCCGTGGCCGTGCTCGCCGTCGACCCCTCGTCGCCCTTCACCGGCGGCGCCATCCTCGGCGACCGGGTCCGCATGGGCGAGCACGCCGTCGACCCCGACGTCTACATCCGCTCGATGGCCACCCGGGGCCACCTCGGCGGGCTGTCGCTGGCCACGCTGGAGGCGATCCGGGTGCTCGATGCCGTGGGCTGGCCGTGGGTGATCGTGGAGACCGTGGGCGTGGGGCAGGTCGAGGTGGAGGTGGCCGGCGCGGCGGACACCACCGTCGTCGTCGTGAACCCGGGCTGGGGGGACGCCGTCCAGGCGAACAAGGCGGGGCTGCTCGAGATCGCCGACGTGTTCGTCATCAACAAGGCCGACCGACCCGGCGCCCGCGACACCCGCCGGGACCTGGCCCGGATGCTCGACCTGACCGTGGGGGAGGGGTGGCGCCCGCCGATCGTGGAGACGGTGGCCACCGACGGGCAGGGGATCGACGAGCTGTGGGCCGCCATCGGCGCCCACCGGAGCCACCTGGAGGCCACCGGTGCGCTGGCGGCGCGGCGCCGGGCCCGGGTGGCCACCGAGGTCGTCGAGATCATGGCGGCGCTCGTGCGGGAGCGGGTTGAGCGCCAGGCCGACGGCCGGCTCGATGCGGTCGCCGCGCAGGTGGCCGATCGCGCCATCGACCCCTGGACGGCGGCCGAGCGGCTGCTCGACGGCTGACCAGGCCTCGCCCGGGTCGCGATCGGGGTAGCGTCGCCGCCCATGCCGGAAGCTCTCGTCCACGTCGAGCGCCGTCCCGACGGGGTGGCGGTCCTCCGCCTGCAGAACGGGAAGGTCAACGCGCTGTCCACCGAGCTGCTCCGCCAGCTCGAGGCGGCGGCGGTGGCGTTGCAGGACGACCCGCCCGGGGCGGTCGTGGTCACCGGCGGCGAGCGGATCTTCGCCGCCGGCGCCGAGATCTCCGAGTTCCGCTCGCCTGAGGACCCGGGCCGGGTCATCTCCCGCCGCGAGGCCGAGGCGCTCGGCCAGCACTTCCTGCGGGCCCTCAACGCCGTGGCGGACATCCCCCGGGCCACGATCGCCGCCATCTCCGGCTACGCGCTCGGCGGCGGCTGCGAGCTGGCCCTCGCCTGCGACTTCCGCATCGCCAGCGACAAGGCGAAGCTGGGCCAGCCGGAGATCCTCCTCGGCATCATCCCCGGTGGCGGCGGCACCCAGCGCCTGCCCCGGCTCATCGGCCCGGCCAAGGCGAAGGACCTCATCTTCACCGGCCGGCAGGTGCGGGCCGACGAGGCGCTGGCCATCGGGCTCGTTGACGAGGTGGTCGAGGCGGGCACCGAGCTCGACCGGGCGCTCGAGCGCGCGGCCGAGCTGGCGCGTGGCGCGGTCGTGGCCCAGGGCCTGGCCAAGCGGGCCATCGACCGGGGCCTCGACATCACGCTGAACGGTGGGCTCGACCTGGAGCAGCAGCTCTTCGCCGAGGTGTTCACCACGGACGACGCCAACGCCGGCGTGCAGTCCTTCCTCGAGCACGGCCCGGGCAAGGCCACCTTCTCCGGCCGGTAGCCCGCGGCGCCCGGTGCCGGCCGGCCGGCGCTACGCCGCGTCGGGGTCGCCGGCCCAGGCCACCCGGCCCAGCTCGGCGGGGGTGACGAGGTCGTCGTGGCGGGGCACCACCCGCACCGTCACGCCGTAGCGGCCGGCCCGGTCGCAGGCGAAGCGCCCGACGTACCGGCACGGACCCTCCCCCACGGCGCCGTCGGGGGTCATCGGCACGACCTCGACGTCGCTCAGCTCGCCGCCCTGGCCCTCGGGGCCGTGGATCAGCTGCACCTCGACGTCGTCGGGCGACAGGGAGCCCAGCGACACCGTGGCCCGCACCTCGCGATCCGCGCCGATCTCCACCACGTCGTCGTCGAGGTCGACCGCCTCGACCCGCACGTCGTCCCACGCCGCCCGGACGGTCGCCTTCCAGGCGGCCAGGGCCCGGGCGCGAGCGTAGCCGTCGGCGGCCATGGCGTCGGCCTGCGTCGCCGCCGGCTCGTACAGGTCGCGGGTGTAGTCCCCGATCATGCGCGTGGCGGTGACGAACGGGCCGAGGGTGATGAGCGAGCGCTTCACCCGCTGGACCCACTTCCG
>Ga0182741_1000941_pt1 | contig 40989 bp, 41 predicted proteins | sample eDN5th37CBELigOP_FD_128874 | JGI IMG/M metagenome (GOLD analysis project Ga0182741, IMG submission 128874) | Enriched Organic Plus compost microbial communities from Emeryville, California, USA - eDNA 5th pass 37_C BE-Lig OP (version 2) (version 2) ... | reverse complement strand
GGGGAGGGCGGCCGTGCTGCGCCACACGACCCAGCCGACACCGGGGTAGACGAGGCCGTACTTGTGCCCCGACGTGTTGATGGACTGCACGCGCTCGACGCGGAAATCCCACTCGAGGTCGGGCTGCAGGAACGGGGCGACCATCGCGCCGGACGCGCCGTCGACATGCATCGGAATGTCGAGTCCGGTCGTGGCCTGAATCTCGTCGAGCTTCGCCGCGATCGCCCTCACCGGCTCGTACGCTCCGGTGTAGGTCACGCCGACGATCGCGACGACGCCGATCGTGTTCTCGTCCACGAACTCCTCGAGGCCCGTGCCGTCCATGAGCGGATGCTCCGCGGTGACCGGGACGAGTCGCATCTCGACGTCGAAGTAGTTGCAGAACTTCTCCCAGCACACCTGCACCGCCGAGCTCATGATGAGGTTCGGCCTGTCGGCGGGCTTGCCCGCCTCGCGACGCGCGTGCTGCCAGCGACGCTTGAGCGCGAGGCCGCCGAGCATGCACGCCTCGGACGAGCCGATCGTCGACGTGCCGATGACGTCCTCGTCGTCGGGCGCGTGCCACAGGTCGCCGAGGATGCGCCAGCAGCTCTCCTCGATCGCCGCGGTGGCGGGGTACTCGTCCTTGTCGATCATGTTCTTGTCGGCCGAGTCGATGTAGAGCCGGTCGGCGTACTCGTCCATCCACGTGCCGACGAAGGTCGCGAGATTCAGCCGCGCGTTTCCGTCGAGCATGGTCTGGTCGCGGATGACGCGGTACGCCGTCTCGGGAAGCATCGAGTCCTCGGGAAGCGTGCGGTAGCGCGCGGTCGTGGCCTCGCCCACGCGGGTGAACGTCGGCTGGAGCGCGTCGTCGTGAGTCATGCTGTCCTCCGTCGCATCGGGGACCGGCTCGAGTGCGCGTGCGCGGACGAAGCGACGCCGACGCGCATGGGACGGTCCGTGTGGCCGCGAACCTATTGCGCGGCCGTCGGGACGTCACCGCGCAGATCGCATGAAACCGAGTCGGATGCTCAGGACGTGGTGGGGGCGCCCGCCGTACGACCCGTCGCCGCCATCGCGACGGTCAGCGCGATCGCGGCGCCCGCGACGACGAGCGAGAGCACGAGCCAGTCCTCGGTGCCCACGGAGCCCGAGAACGAGAGGCCGACCACGGCGGCGGCCGAGATGCAGCCGATCGAGCGGGCCGTCTGGAAGAGTCCCGCGGCCTGGCCGACGATCGCGGGAGGCGCGGCGCGGTAGAGCGACTGCGTGAGCGAGATGAGCACGAACGCGTACGGGATGCCGACCGCCGCCATGAGAAGGAGCACGACCCACCACTCCGACGACAGCGCCAGCAACGGGAGCGCCGCCGTCGCCACGACGAGCCCGACCCCACCCGTGAGCATGGTCCGGCGCACGCCCCACCGGTCGATGAGACGCTCGATCGGCCGCGCGAGCACGGCGTTGAACGCGGCGAGCGGCACGAGCATCACCCCGACGATGGCCGCCGAGTACGACCCGTACTCCTCGAGATATTGCGGGATCCCGAAGAGCGTGCCGTACAGCACGATGTTGCCGATCACGAAGAGGGCGTACACGCGCACCAGCGGCAGGTTCGCGGCGAGGAGTCGCAGGTCGACGAACGGCACCCGCGCGCGCAGCTCGCGCCACACGAACAGCGCGCACGCGGCGATCGCGGCGGCGAGCAGGAGCCACTCCGGGCCATCGGGAAGTGCGAGCAGGAACATGAGCATCGCGACGACGGTCGCGGCGAAAGCGAGCAGACCGGGGATGTCGGACTCGCTCAGCGTCCGCCGGATGGGGACGCGATCGCGAGGCTCGTCGCGCGGGATGAGGATGCGCGTGCTGACGATGGCGAGCACCGCGAGCGGCACGTTGATCCAGAACACCGCCTCCCATCCGGCCATGAGGATGAGCGCTCCGCCGACGACGGGCCCGATGGCGGCCGTGCTGGTGTCGATGAGCTGGATGCGCCCGATGACGCGCGCCGCGTCGAAGCCCCCGCGCGGAGCCAGCGACCGCAGCAGCGCCGCCGCCGAGGGGAACGCGGCCGCGGTGCCGATCGCCAGGACGATGCGCGCGACGCACACCCACTCGAGCGACGGCGCGAACGGGCCTCCCGCACCCGCGATCGCGACGACGATCATGCCGAACGTGAACACGCGGTGCGCGCCGTAGCGGTCGGCGAGGCGCCCCATGAGCGGCTGCAGGACGGCCGAGGTCAGGTAGAAGACCGTGATGACCCACGTGACGGTCGCGACGTCGACCGAGAACTCGCGCCGCAGCGTCGTCAGGGCGACCGCGATCATGCCCGAGTTCAGCGCGCTCAGCGCTGTACCCGTGCACAGTGCTGCGACGATCCAGGCAGCCCCCGCGCGCGGAGGCGACTCCCGGGCCGAGGGGTCAGTCGCCAGGGTCGATCTCCCCGGCCTCGATGGCCGCCTCGCGAACCTCGAGCTCCTGGTCGTCGACGTCTTCCTCGACCGACTCCAGGGGATCGATCGTCGGCGGCGGAAGCTCCAGCTCGTCCTCGTCGTCGATCGGCACCTCGCGCTCGTCGTCAGGGATCGGCTCGTGGAAATCGCTCATGTCACTCCTCGCCTTCGGGTGGCAGCTCAGCGGGGTCGACATCCTCCAGGGGAGCGGCCTCCGGGTCGGATCCGTCGAGGTCGGGCAGCTCGTCGGCCTCGTCGGAGATCTCGTGGAACGTCGGATCGAAGACCATCGCCGTGCTCCTTCGCGTCAGCCGCTCTTGCGGCGGAACTCTCGCTTGGTGACCGCGCCGTGCGTGCCGTGGATCGCCGAGTCGCCGTCGAGGTGCGCCTCGCCCTCACGGTGCTGCGCGTTCTTCTTGTCGAGTGCCTCTTTGAACTTGCGCTTCATCTCGTCGGATGCCGCGCCCGCCGGCTTGTCGTCGGTGCTCATGCCCCAACCCTAGGCGCGCCGCCCCGGGCGTCGCCACCCGCGCGGAACACCCCCAGGTGGGTGGGCAGAAGCCGCACTGCTAGGATCGACGAGGCTGCCCTCGCGGCATCCGCTCAACTCAACATGAGCTTCACGGAGCAGGCCGGCAGGAAGCTGGTCCCCTGTGGTGGGTTCCCCGACGCGACGCGGCGGGTGATCTTCGACTGGTGACCAGCGCTGGCGAGTCCCGCGGCGATGCCGCGCGTCGAGATCTGCCTGTTCCTGCTCCTTCGAGAGACCCTCGCCCGGCACACGGCCGGACGAGGCTAAACAAAGAAGGAGAGACCTCTTGGAAGGTCCTGAAATCACGTTCGCCGAAGCTGTCCTCGACAACGGACGCTTCGGCACCCGCACCGTCCGGTTCGAGACCGGACGCCTGGCCCAGCAGGCCCAGGGCGCCGTGGCGGCGTACCTCGACGAGGAGACGATGCTCCTGTCGGCCACCAGCGCCAGCAAGCAGCCCCGCGAGGGCTTCGACTTCTTCCCGCTGACCGTCGATGTCGAGGAGCGCTCGTACGCGGCCGGCAAGATCCCGGGCTCGTTCTTCCGTCGCGAGGGCCGTCCCTCGACCGACGCGATCCTCGTGTGCCGTCTGATCGACCGCCCGCTGCGCCCGTCGTTCGTCGACGGCCTGCGCAACGAGGTCCAGATCGTCGTGACGGTGCTCTCGATCGCGCCGGGCGAGTTCTACGACGCGCTCGCGATCAACGCGGCATCCGCTTCGACCCAGATCTCGGGCCTGCCGTTCTCGGGTCCGATCGCGGGCGTGCGCCTCGCGCTCGTGCCGGGCCACGGCGAGCACCCTGACCAGTGGGTCGCGTTCCCGAACACGAAGGTGCTCGAGGAGGCCGTGTTCGACCTCGTCGTCGCGGGCCGCGTGCTCGAGGACGGCGACGTCGCGATCATGATGGTCGAGGCCGAGGCGACCGAGCACAGCTGGAACCTCATCAAGGCAGGCGCCACGAAGCCCAGCGAGGAGATCGTTGCGCAGGGCCTCGAGGCGGCCAAGCCCTTCATCCGTGAGCTGGTGGGGGCGCAGAACGTCCTCGCGAACGCGGCCGCCAAGGAGATCCAGCCTTACCCGGTCTTCCTGCCCTACAGCCAGGAGACGTACGACTTCGTCGCGTCGCGGGCGTACGACGAGCTGGTGCCGGTGTACCAGATCGCCGACAAGCTCGAGCGTCAGAACGCCGACGACGCGATCCGCGAACGGGTCAAGGGCGAGCTCGTCGCCGCGGTCGAGGCGGGCGAGCTGCCCGCTGTCGCGACGATCGAGTTCGCGGCCGCGTACAAGGCCGTCACGAAGAAGATCGTGCGCGGTCGCATCCTGACCGAGGGCGTCCGCATCGACGGCCGCGGGCTCGCCGACATCCGTCCGCTCGACGCGGAGGTGCAGGTGATCCCGCGCGTGCACGGCTCGGCGATCTTCCAGCGCGGTGAGACCCAGATCCTGGGTGTCACGACGCTGAACATGCTCAAGATGGAGCAGCAGATCGATTCGCTGTCGCCCGTCACGCACAAGCGCTACATGCACCACTACAACTTCCCGCCTTACTCGACGGGTGAGACGGGTCGTGTGGGCAGCCCCAAGCGCCGTGAGATCGGCCACGGGTTCCTCGCCGAGCGCGCGCTCGTGCCTGTGCTGCCGTCGCGTGAGGAGTTCCCGTACGCGATCCGCCAGGTGTCCGAGGCGCTCGGCTCGAACGGCTCGACGTCGATGGGCTCGGTGTGCGCGTCGACCCTGTCGCTGCTGAACGCCGGTGTGCCGCTGCGCGCGCCGGTCGCGGGCATCGCGATGGGTCTCGTGTCGGACGAGGTCGACGGCCAGACGCGCTACGCCGCGCTGACCGACATCCTCGGCGCCGAGGACGCGCTCGGCGACATGGACTTCAAGGTCGCCGGCACGAGCGAGTTCGTCACGGCGATCCAGCTCGACACGAAGCTCGACGGCATCCCGTCGTCGGTGCTGTCGGCGGCGCTGCAGCAGGCCAAGGACGCGCGCATGCGCATCCTCGACGTCATCAACGCCGCGATCGACGGCCCCGACGAGATGGCGCCGACGGCTCCGCGCGTGATCAGCGTGCAGATCCCGGTCGACAAGATCGGCGAGCTCATCGGCCCCAAGGGCAAGACGATCAACGCGATCCAGGACGAGACCGGCGCCGAGATCTCCATCGAGGAGGACGGCACCGTCTACATCGGCGCGACCGACGGCCCGTCGGCCGAGGCCGCGCGCGCCCAGGTGAACGCGATCGCCAACCCCACCAACCCCGAGGTCGGCGAGCAGTTCCTGGGCACGGTCGTCAAGATCGCGACGTTCGGCGCCTTCATCTCGCTGCTTCCGGGCAAGGACGGTCTGCTGCACGTCAGCGAGGTCCGCAAGCTCGCGGGCGGCAAGCGCGTCGAGAACGTCGAGGACGTGCTGGGCGTCGGGCAGAAGCTGCTCGTGCGCATCACGAAGATCGACGATCGCGGCAAGCTGTCGCTCGAGCCGGTGCTCGAGGAGGCCGACCAGGAGAGCCGTGCCGCCGCCAGTGTCGGTCCCGAGGCTCCTGCCGAAGGCTGAGATCTGAAACCGCGGATGCCCGCCCCTCCCTTTCGTGGAGGGGCGGGCATTCCCGTATGCGGCTGTGCGCCTCATCGTGATGCAAGCGTTATGCAATGTTTACCGTAGGTTCCCCTCAACGACCGGTCTCGTCGGTGGCCTGCCCTAGCCTTTAGATACGTGCCGGGGGGCACACAGCATCAAAAGGTCACGATCTGTCCTCTAGGACATCGTGAGGGGGTGTGGCACATGGCTTATTTCGACGTCGAATCGAAGCGTACGGCGACGCATCTGGCTGCCGTGGCCGCGAACGCCACGGATGCCGCTACCCCGCCTGCGCCGCATCCCTCGGAGCCGATCCCGGTGCAGGGCCCCGCCGTCGGCGAGGGCGTCCGCGTACGGCTGGGCGAGACCGGGCACGACATCTTCCCGCTCATCCTCGGCGGCGCCGAGTTCGGCTGGAACGTCGACCTCGAATCGAGCCACGAGATCATCGACGCGTTCGTCGAGCTGGGCGGCAACGCCCTGCACACCGCTGACAGCTTCTCGGGCGGCCGCAGCGAGCACATCGTCGGCCAGTGGCTTCACTCGCGCGGCATCCGCGACGACATCGTGCTCATGGTGCGGGTGGGCGGCAACCCCGACCATCCGGGGCTGGGTCCCGTGAACCTCGTGCGCGCCGTCGAGTCCTCGCTCACGCGTCTGCGCACCGACCGCATCGACGTGCTCTACCTCGACGCGACGGCCGACACGACCACCGCGCTCGAAGACACGCTCGCGACGGCGGAGTGGCTCGTCGAGTCGGGCAAGGTCGGCTCGCTCGGCGCGATCGGCTACTCGGCCGCGCAGCTCGTCGAGGCGCGCATCTACGCGTCGGCCGGCTTCCCGCGCATCACGGTGCTCGACGTCCCCTACAACGTGCTGCGCCGTCACGAGTTCGACGATGACCTGCGGCTCGTCGCCGGCGCACAGGGGATGGCCGTGACACCGTCGCACGCTCTCGAGCACGGCTTCCTCGCGGGTCGCCACCGCACGCGCGTGCGCGGTGCGCTCTCGGTGCGCGGCGCCCAGCTCGCGGCGAACCTCAACCGGCGCGGCAGCCGCACGCTGCGCGCGCTCGACGCCGTCGGATCCGAGCTCGGCGTGCCCGACGCGGCGGTCGCGGTGGCATGGCTTCTCGCGCAGCGCCTCGTGACCGCGCCGATCGTGAACGCATTCGCGCCCCAGCACGTCGAAGAGCTCGTCCAGGGCGTCGGCGTGCGCCTCAGCCGCGCGCAGCTCGCCGACATCGGTCGCGCCTCCGAGTAGTCTCACCGGCTGTCCACAGTGCGCGTCGGCGGGCCGGGTCGTGCGCGTCGTTGTCGTAGGGTGGAGGGGCGCCCCGGGCGCGCAATCTCCCCGACGAAGTGAGCTGGTGTGACGCACTACATCTACCTCGTGCGGCATGGCGAGCATCAGGACGCCGAGCACGGCCTCGCCGACGGACCCCTGTCTCCGCGCGGCCGTCGACAGGCCGCGCTGCTGGCCGACCGTCTCTCCGGCGTGCCGTTCGATGCCGTGTGGCACTCGCCGCTGGAGCGTGCGAGCCAGACGGCTCACGCGGTGGCCGATCGCATGCCGTCGGTGAACCCCGAGCCGTCGGCGCTCCTGTTCGACTGCGTCCCCACCGGCATGACCCCGGAGACGCCGGCCGCGTTCGAGCCGTTCTTCGGCGGCGTGACCGACGCCGAGATCGAGGCCGGCCGCGCGCAGATGGGCGACGCCGTGAGCGAGTTCCTCGTGCGCCGGCCGGGTGAGGTGCACGAGCTGCTCATCACGCACAACTTCGTCATCGCGTGGTTCGTGCGCGAGGTGCTGCAGGCGCCCGAGTGGCGGTGGATGACCCTCAACCAGGCGCACTGCGGACTCACCGTCATCGCGCAGAAGCAGGGCCGCCCGTGGACGCTCGTGTCTCACAACGACATGGCGCACCTTCCTGTCGAGCTGCGCACGGGTCTGCCCGAGACCTACCCCGTCTGACGCGCGTCGGCGAGGGTCTTCGCGTACCAGCGCGTCGCGTTCGGGTTGTCGTTGTACGGCTCGATCTGCGTGAAGCCGCTCGACGCGTACAGGCCGCCCGCGGCCTCGAGGGTGTGGTGGGTGTCGAGCACGAGCTCTGCGGCGCCCCACTCTCGCGCCCGGCGCTCGAGGTCGGCGAGGAGCATTCGCCCCCACCCTCGCCCGCGCGTCGCGGGGGAGAGGTACAGGTGCTTCACCTCGTAGCGCGGGCCCGACGGACCGTCGGGAACGCGACGGATGCCGCCGCAGCCGACCGGCGTGCCGTCGTCGTCGCAGACCGTCACGAACACGCCGGCGGGTGGCTCGAACGCCGCGGGATCGGGGAACACCGTGCGGTAGCCGCCGCCGGGGAAGATCTCGGCGCGCAGCGCGAAGTAGTCGGCGAGGAGGGCACGCGCCTCGGGTGAGTCGACGGATGCCTCGACGATTTCGGCCATCCTTCGATCCTAGGTCGGTCGACCGGCGCTTCTGTGCGCCGGATTAGGCTGGACGCATGACGACGCGCGTGGCCATCGTGGGCGGAACCGGCAAGCTCGGGGGCATCATCCGCTCTGTCGTCGAGGCCGAGAACGGCTTCGAGGTTCATGCCGTGCTGTCGTCCAGGTCGACGCTCGACGAGCTCGACGGCGCCGACCTCGTGGTCGACGCCTCGTCACCTGCCGTGTCGATCGACGTCGTCCGCGCAGCGATCGAGCGCGGCATCAATGTGCTCGTCGGCACGTCGGGCTGGTCCGCGGAGCGCATCGCCCTCGTTCGCCCTCTCGTGGCGGCCGCCGGCACCGGTGCGGTGTTCATCCCCAACTTCTCGCTCGGCTCCGTGCTCGGCACGGCGCTCGCCGCCGCGGCCGCGCCCTTCTTCCCGTCGATCGAGATCGTCGAAGCGCACCGCGAGACCAAGATCGACTCGCCGAGCGGCACCGCCGTGCGCACCGCCGAGCTCATCGCGGCGGCCCGCAGCGCGGTCGGTCCGGTGGAATCTCCGCACGTCGATCAGCGCGCCCGCGGCCAGCAGGTCGCGAGCATTCCCGTGCACTCGCTGCGTCGGCCGGGCGTCGTCGCGAAGCAGGACGTGATCCTCTCCGGGCCGGGGGAGTCCGTGACGATCACGCACGACACGCTCGACCCGGCGCGCGCATACGCGCCCGGCATCCGCATCGCCCTCCGCGCATCGCGCGACGCGCAGGGCGTCATCGTCGGCCTCGACAGCTTCATCGACCTCGGCGTGCGCATGCCGGGCACCGTCGAGGAGTCGCCCGTCGCCGACGGAGACGTCTCGGGCCAGGTCGCCGGCGTGACCCCCGCATGAGCGCGCGCATCGGCGTCTTCGTCATCGCGGCGGCGCTCGCGCTGTACATCGTGCTCGTGGGGCAGCGGGCCGTGCTGCTGCTCATGAGCGGCGACGTGGTGGGCATACTCATGGGCGTCGCCCTCGTCGTGCTGCCGCTCATCGCGGCGTGGGGCCTCGCACGCGAGCTGTGGTTCGGCGTGCGCGCCGAGCAGCTCGCACGCCGCCTCGAGGCCGAGGATGCCCTGCCGACTGAGGAAGTCGAGGTGCGCCCGAGCGGGCGTGTGCGGCGCGAGGACGGGGACGCCGTCTTCCCGGTGTATCGCCGCGCGGCGGAGGAGAACCCGGACGACTGGCGCGCGTGGTACCGCCTCGGACTCGCCTACGACGCCGCCGGGGACCGTCGCCGCGCGCGGGAGGCCGTCCGTCGTGCGATCCGCCTCGAGTCAGGCGAACGCAAGGCCGCGGCCGGGGGCTGAGCGCCCCGAAAGGCGTCGAGATCGCCCGAATGACCGCGCGGCGGCGCATCCGGTCGTCGTTCGCGCAATCTCGGCGGGAGTAGGCGACGGGCGCCCGGGGTGGTCAGGCCGCGGGGGGAACGGCCGCGGCGACCGCGTCCTCGACGCGCGGGTGCGCCCATGTGAAGGCCGACGCCTCGAGCTTCTCAGGCACGACGTGCATGTCCGAGGTCAGGAGCGCCTCGGTCGCGTCGCCGCCGAGCACGAGCTTCATGCCCCACTCCGGCGCTCGCACGAGGTACGGGCGGTTCATCCGCATCGCGAGCGCGAAGCCGAGGTCGTTGGCGGTCGCGCGCGTGGGGCCGGTGAGGTTGACGGGTCCGTCCAGGCCCGAGTCGATGACGTGACGGATGCCGCGCACCGCGTCCTCGAGGGAGATCCACGGCCACGCCTGGGTGCCGCGTCCGATGGGGCCGCTCACCCCGAAGCGCGTGAGGAGGATGAGCGGCTTGAGGATGCCCTCCCGGTGCACGATCGGCGCTGTCCGGAGCACCGCCACCCGCGCGCTCCGCCCCGCCGCGAACGCGGCCGTCTCCCATTCGCCGACGAGATCCGCGAGGAAGGACTCGCCGCGTGGGGAGTCCTCGGTGAGCCGGCGGCCGGGCGCCGACCCGTAGTAGCCCGCCGCGGACGCGGACACGAAGGGAGGCGCATCCGCCCCCAGTTCGCGCACGGCGCGGGCGAGCGCCTGCGTCGGGGTGACGCGCGACCACAGGAGGGTGTTCTTGTACCTCCCGGTCCACGGGAAGCGGCCGATGCTCGCACCGTTGAGACCGACGACAGCGTCAGCCCCCTCGAGCACAGCGGGGTCGAGCGCCTCGGCGCGCGTCAGCCACTCGACCTCATCCGGATGCTCGGCCGGACGCCGGACGAGCCGGGTGACGGTCACGCCGTCCGCTCGAAGGCTTTCGGCGAGCGCGCGCCCGATCAGGCCGGACGCGCCGCCGATGACGACGCGCCGGCCGCGATCGGGTTCAGGCAAGCGTCGCCTCGAGGGTGATCTCGATGCCCGCGAGCGCCTGCGACACGGGGCATCCGGCCTTCGCGGCCTGCGCGATGCGCTCGAAGTCCTCGGGCTCGATGCCCGGGACGACCGCGTTGACGTTGAGGTGGCTGCCGGTGATGCCGGTGCCCGGCTTGAACGTGACGGATGCCGTCGTGTCGATCGACTCCGGGGGAGTGCCGTTCTGCGCCAGCTCGTGCGACAGCGCCATGCTGAAGCACGACGAGTGCGCCGCGGCGATGAGCTCCTCGGGAGTCGTCGTCGAGCTGGACCCCTCGCTGCGGGCCTTCCAGTTCACGTCGAACGTGCCGGTGCCCGAAGAGACCAGAGTGACCGTGCCCTGGCCATCGGCAAGGCTGCCCTTCCAAGCGGTGGTGGCTTCGCTCGTGACGGTCATCGGTACCTCCTTGTCGCGGCATCCGCCGATCGGACGCCGTTCCGTCAGCCTAGCCACGCCGCAGGCGCGATGCGATGGATTGACGCGGTGTCGTCAGGCGGCGGCGCGCTCGCGGCCGACCAGGCCCATGCGCTGCAGTAAGAGGTAGAGCTGGCACCCGAGGCACAGACCGAACACGGCGTTGAGGAACGCCGCGACGAACGCCATGGCCGCGGCGACCGGCAGCGCCCACGGCACGCCGGCGAGATGCAGCGCGAGGCCGATCGCCGTGACGACCAGGCCGACGCCCTGCGCGAAGCGCGGCGGGCGCGGGTCCTCGAGCTCGGTGGGCGGGCTCAGTCGCGGCTGCACCGCCTTGCGGTAGAGCACGCCCCACGGCGCGGTGCGCGGCGAGAGGACGCCCCACAGGAACAGGAGCGCGATCACGAACAGCAGCAGGAAGGCCGGGTCGAGAGCGCGCTGCGCGAGGGACGCGTAGCCGATCGCCCACTCGGCGGCGCCGGGAACGAACGTGGCTTCGGCGAGCGGCTGGTAGGCGAACCACACCGCGTCCGCGCGTGCCGTCGACAGTCCGGTGAGGCCCAGGAGCACGTCGACGAGCAGCAGGGCGCTCGTGATGCCCGCGGCGAAACGCGGTCCTCGCGGGTCGATGCCGCGGGCGGGGGCGTCAGACATGGGTGGCGGTCTCCGAGGTGAGGCGTGCGAGCTCGAGCTCGAGCACATCGCGGTTGGGGGCGCCGCCGAATCGGGTCTGGACCGCGCCGTTGCGGTCGAGGATCAGCGTCGTGGGCGTCTGCAGCACGTGGAAGTGGCGTGCGATGTCGGGCCGATGCGTGAGATCGATGTCGAGGTGGCGAACGCCGTCATGGGCGGCGGCCACCGCGGAGAGCGTGCGGTGGACTCCGGGGCAGCGCGCGCACAGCTCGGTGGAGAACTGCAGCAGCGTGGCGATCTCCCCGAGGCCGTCGGCGCCGAGTCGCTCAGGCTGCACGATCTCGTGTGGAATGTGGCGCCGGGGCCGGTTCTGGCGCCAGCGGAGGAAGACGCCGAGGGCGACCGTCGCCGTGAGCAGCACGGCGAGGCCGACGAGAGCGCTCACGAGATCCACAACGAGCCAGGCTAACTGCAATCACCTGAATGGAGGCCGGATGCGGCGCAGTATGACGAAACGGGCGTAACACGGCGTCGGCCCCGGCTGCTCTCCGATGGGGGCGGGCGCGGCTAGTGTGGCAGGCGTGACCGACGAAGCCATCACCGAGCCCGAGATCGAGTTCCGCAGCGACGTCACCGTCGAGATCGTGCGCGCGAGCGCTTCCGACTCCGACGTGCTCTTCGCCGCGCGCGTGTCGACGATGGGCGAGCAGACGCTCGAATCCGCCGCCACGGGCACCGAGGCATCCGCTCGCGATCGCGGCCTCATCAATTACCTCATGCGCGACCGGCACGGATCGCCGTTCGAGCACAACTCGATGACGTTCTACGTGCAGGCGCCCATCTTCGTGTTCCGCGAGTTCATGCGGCACCGCATCGCGTCGTACAACGAGGAGTCCGGCCGCTACCGCGAGCTGCGGCCCGTGTTCTACGTGCCCGGGCCCGACCGCCGGCTCGTGCAGGTCGGCAAGCCCGGCGCGTACGAGTTCCTCGAGGGCACGCCCGAGCAGGCGGCCATCGTCGACGAGGCGACGCGCGAGGCATCCGCGCACGCGTTCCGCGCGTATCAGCGGATGCTCGATGCCGGTGTCGCGCGCGAGGTCGCGCGCATCGTGCTCCCGCTGAACATCTATTCGTCGATGTACGTGACGATGAACGCGCGCTCGCTCATGAACTTCCTCTCGCTGCGCACGAAGGTCGAGGGCACGCACTTCCCGTCGTTCCCGCAGCGGGAGATCGAGATGTGCGCCGAGAAGATGGAGGCGATCTGGCGCGAGCTCATGCCGCTGACGCACGCCGCGTTCAACGCCAACGGCCGCGTCGCGCCGTGATCCGAGGACGGATGCGACAGGAGGAGACGTGACGACAGCGCTCATCACCGGCGCCAGCTCCGGCCTCGGCGCCGAGTTCTCCCGGCAGCTCGCGGCGCGCGGCGCCGACCTCGTGCTCGTCGCCCGCGACCGCGAGGCGCTCGACGAGCTGGCGGCACGGCTGACGTCGAGGTATCGCGTGCAGTGCGAGGTGCTCGTCGCCGATCTCGCCACGCCGCGGCAGCGCGCGAAGGTCGTCGAGCGCATCGTCGACGAGGAGCGCCCGATCGAGGTGCTCGTGAACAACGCGGGCTTCGGTCTGCCGCTGGCGTTCGAGCGCAACGACATCGAAGACGAGGCGCGGCATCTCGCCGTGCACGTCGAGGCGCCCATGCGGTTCATGCACGCGGCGCTCCAGTCGATGCTCGCGCACGGCCACGGGCGCATCATCAACGTCGCCTCGGTCGCCGCGTTCACACCGCGCTCGACGTACGGCGCGGTCAAGGCGTGGATCGTGAGCTTCAGCCGCTGGGCGAACACCGCGTACCGCCCGCGCGGGGTCACCGTGACCGCGGTGTGCCCCGGCTACACGCACACGAACTTCCATGAGCGCGCCGGGCTCCCGCCGGGGCAGGAGGGCGTGCCCGGGTTCATGTGGCTCGATGCGCCGGCTGTCGTGGGTCAGGCGCTGCGTGATTCGGCGCGGGGCAAGGCGGTGTCGATCCCGTCGGTGCGCTACAAGGCGATCGTCGCGGTGTCGAGGATCCTCCCCGCGGGCATCGTCGCCTCCGCAGCCCGTCGCGGGCGCTGAGCGCCGCCGAAACAGGCAGGAACGAAGAACGGCCGTCCCTCGCGAACCGATAACCTGAACTCCATGACGCATACGGGCAACCCCTTCGGACAGGTGCTCGTCGCGCTCGTCACCCCCATGACGGCCGACGGTGAGGTCGACTGGCCCGCCGTCGAGAAGCACATCGACGACGTCATCACGGCAGGAGCCGACGGCGTCGTCGTGACCGGCACGACGGGCGAGACCTCGACGCTCACCGATGCCGAGAAGGTCAGGCTCGTCGAGGTCGGCAAGGACGTGGCATCCGGCCGCGCCAAGATCATCACGGGCGGCGGCTCCAACGAGACCGCGCACGCGATCGAGCTCTACAAGGCGAGCGAGCGCGCGGGCGCCGACGGCATCATGATCGTGACGCCGTACTACAACAAGCCCACGCAGGCCGGCATCCTCACGCACTTCCGGCTCGTCGCGGACGCGACCGACCTCCCGGTGATCCTGTACGACATCCCGGGGCGCACGGGCGTGCCGATCACCTATGAGACGATCCTGCGTCTCGCGAAGCATCCGAACATCCTCGCGATCAAGGACGCCAAGGGCGACTTCAGCGAGGTGAGCCGGGTGCTCAATCAGACCGACCTCATGTACTTCTCGGGCGACGACGCGAATGTGCTCCCGCACCTTGCGATCGGCGCAACCGGGCTCATCGGCGTGACCGCGAACATCGCGGCGCAGCCGTACCGAGAGATCGTCGACGCCGTGAACGGGGGCGACCTGCACCGCGCGACGGCCGCGCACAAGAAGCTCGAGCCGCTCGTGCGCGCGGTCATGACGCACGTGCCCGGCACCGTGTCGGCGAAGTACATCCTGCACGGCCTCGGCCGGATCGGCAGCCCGCGTGTGCGACTGCCGCTCGTCGGGCCGGAGGAGTGGGAGGCCGCGATGATCGAGGACGAGCTCGCACTCGTGCACGATGTCCCCGGTGCCGACTTCTCGAACTTCCGCCCCGACCGCAACGCCGCCGCGGGCGGCGCACTGCCGAAGGTCTCCGGCACGACGAGATGAGGGCGGTCCCTCGGGCGTGCAGCGCCCGGTGACTCGAGAGGCGGATGCCGTGGGCATCCGTCGAGGAATGGCGATCGGAAGGCGATCAATGCCCAACACCGTGTACGACCCGCCGGCTCTTGCCCAAGGCACGCTGCGCGTCACGCCGCTCGGCGGGCTCGGCGAGGTCGGCCGCAACATGACGGTCTTCGAGTACGGCGGCAAGCTGCTCGTGGTGGACTGCGGCGTGCTCTTCCCCGAGGAGCACCAGCCGGGCGTCGACCTGATCCTGCCCGACTTCGAGCCCATCAAGGATCGTCTCGACGACATCGTCGGACTCGTGCTCACCCACGGCCATGAGGACCACATCGGCGCGGTGCCCTACCTGCTCAAGCTCAAGAGCGACATCCCGATCCTGGGCTCCGGGCTCACGCTCGCGCTCACCGAGGCGAAGCTCAAGGAGCACAGGATCAAGCCATACAGCCTCACCGTCGCCGAGGGCCAGCGCGAGAACGTCGGTCCCTTCGACCTCGAGTTCATCGCGGTGAACCACTCGATCCCCGACGCGCTCGCGGTCGCGATCCGCACGCCCGCGGGCACCGTGCTCGCGACCGGCGACTTCAAGATGGACCAACTGCCGCTGGACGGGCGCCTCACCGATCTGCGCGCGTTCGCGCGGCTGGGGGAGGAGGGGGTCGACCTCTTCCTGCCCGACTCGACGAACGCGGATGTCCCGGGCTTCACGCCGCTCGAGCGATCGATCGGTCCCGTGCTCGACCAGGTGATCGCGAAGGCGCCGCGTCGCGTGATCGTCGCGAGCTTCGCGAGCCACGTGCACCGCGTGCAGCAGGTGATCGACGCCGCGTACGCGCACGGCCGTCGTGTCGCCTTCCTCGGGCGCAGCATGGTGCGCAACATGACGATCGCCGAGGAACTCGGGTACCTCAACGTCCCCGAGGGCGTCCTCATCGACTACAAGCAGGCGCGTGACCTCCCCGACGACCGAATCGTCTACATGTCGACGGGGTCGCAGGGCGAGCCGATGGCGGTCCTGTCGCGCATGGCGAACCTCGACCACGAGATCGAGCCCGGGCCGGGCGACACCGTGATCCTGGCGTCGAGCCTCATCCCGGGCAACGAGAACGCGGTCTACCGGGTCATCGACGGCCTCACCAAGCTCGGCGCGAACGTCGTGCACAAGGGCAACGCGAAGGTGCACGTCTCGGGCCACGCGGCCGCGGGCGAGCTGCTGTACTGCTACAACATCCTGCAGCCGCGCAACGTGCTGCCGGTGCACGGCGAGTTCCGCCACCTGCGCGCGAACGCGGCCCTCGCGCAGGACACGGGCATCGCGCCGGAGCGGACGATCATCGGCGAGAACGGCACGGTCGTCGACCTGCGCGACGGCGAGGCATCGGTCGTGGGTCAGCTCGATCTCGGCTTCGTGTACGTCGACGGGTCGACGGTCGGCGAGATCACGGAGGCCGACCTCAAGGATCGCCGGATCCTCGGCGAGGAGGGCTTCATCTCGGTGATCGTCGTGGTCGATGCCGCGACCGGCAAGATCATCTCGGGCCCCGAGATCCACGCGCGCGGCTTCGCCGAGGACGACGCGGTGTTCGACTCGGTCAAGCCGAAGATCGCAGCCGCGCTGACCGAGGCGGCGCAGTCGGGCGTGCGTGACACGCACGCGCTGTCGCAGGTCGTGCGCCGCACGATCGGCCGCTGGGTGAACCAGTCGCTGCGTCGCCGTCCCATGATCGTGCCACTCGTCATCGAGGCGTAGACCCCCTCGAATCCGCGCCCTCCGGAGCCCGCGCGGTGCGCCGCGTGGCTACCGGGCGATGTCGTCCGGCGCGCTTACGGTGGAATCTATGGCCAGGAGCACCAGCCCGACCACGAACGGTCGCGCGCCCGCGAAGGGATCGTCTTCGCGCGCGTCGAAGTCCTCCGCGGGTTCGAAGGGCGACGCCCCGACGAAGGCCGCGCGCTCCGCGCCGGCTCCCCGAAGGTACGTCGACGAACCCGAGCGGCCGCCGCTGATCGCGCGGCTGTGGCTCGGCCTCGCCCATGCGACGGGGGCTCTGTTCCGTGCCTTCGGGCCCGAGACGCTCGAGAAGGAGCAGCGTCGCGACGGCTTCCCGCTCCTGCTCGTGCTGCTCGCGGTCGCGGGCGCGATCGTGGAGTGGTTCTTCATCGGCAACGAGGTCGCCGGCACGATCAGCGCCTACACCGCAGGGGCGCTCGTGGGCCGGGAGGCGTTCGTGCTGCCCGTGCTGCTTCTGCTGCTGGCGGGCTGGATGTTCCGGCATCCGTCGTCTGTGCACGACAACGGGCGCATCGGCATCGGCTTCGGCCTGCTGCTGTGGACCATCGCGGGCTTCTGCCACGTCGCCGGTGGCCGCCCGCAGCCGCCCGAGGGTCTGCCCGCACTCAGCGAGGCAGGCGGCCTGTTCGGATGGATGATCGGCGAGCCGCTCGCACTCGGCCTCACCGACATCGGCGCCTACATCGTGCTGTCGTTGCTCGCGGCGCTGAGCGTCCTCATCATCACGAAGACGCCGCCCAACCGCATCGGTCGCCGCCTGGGCGAGCTGTACACGTGGATGTTCGACGCCGAGCCGCGCACGGCCGACGACGCGGCATCCGAGTCCTCGACCGAGTCCGAGGACCCGTCGCTGCCGTGGTGGCGCCGCAACAAGACCGGCCGCGAGAAGGACCCCGACGAGGGCTCGATCTCCAGCGACCTCACCGAGCTCCTGCCGCCCGGGTCGTCGGAGGGCGGATTCGAGCAGGCGATCACGCCTCCGGCGATGCCGGATGCCGCGACCGAGGTCATCGTGCCGTCGGCTCCGCCCGTGCCGTCGCCCGGCAAGGGCGGCACGGCCCTCGTCGACGACTCCGCCGCACCTCACGACGACGGCACGCTGCCCGGACTGTCGGGGCTCGGGGGCGACGGTCCGCGCACGCCTCCGTCGGCGCCATACCGGCTGCCGTCGGTGTCGTCGCTCGCGGCGGGGACGCCGCACAAGGCGCGATCGCAGGCCAATGACGACACGGTGAAGGCGATCACCGGTGTGCTCGACCAATTCGGCGTCGACGCGCGCGTGACGGGCTTCTCGCGCGGTCCGACGGTCACGCAATACGAGATCGAGCTCGGACCCGGCGTGAAGGTCGAGCGCATCACGGCGCTCACCAACAACATCGCGTACGCCGTCGCTTCGAACGAGGTGCGCATCCTCGCGCCCATCCCGGGCAAGAGCGCGATCGGCGTCGAGATCCCGAATACCGATCGAGAGATCGTGACGCTCGGCGACGTGCTGCGCTCGGATGCGGCGCAGCGGTCGACGCATCCGATGACGATCGGCGTCGGAAAGGACGTCGGCGGCGGCTACGTCGTGGCGAACCTCGCCAAGATGCCGCACCTTCTGGTCGCCGGCTCCACCGGCTCCGGCAAATCGAGCTTCGTGAACTCGATGATCACGAGCCTGCTCATGCGCGCGAAGCCGTCCGAGGTGCGCATGGTGCTCATCGACCCCAAGCGCGTCGAGCTCACGAACTACGCCGGCGTGCCGCACCTGATCACGCCGATCATCACGAACCCCAAGAAGGCAGCCGAGGCGCTGCAGTGGGTCGTGAAGGAGATGGACATGCGGTACGACGACCTCGCGTCGTTCGGGTTCCGCCACATCGACGACTTCAACCGTGCGGTGCGCGCGGGCGAGGTGCAGGTGCCTGCCGGCAGCGAGCGGGTGCTCAAGCCCTATCCGTACCTGCTCGTCGTCGTCGACGAGCTCGCCGACCTCATGATGGTCGCACCGCGAGATGTCGAGGAGTCGATCGTCCGCATCACACAGCTTGCCCGTGCGAGCGGCATCCACCTCGTCCTCGCGACGCAGCGTCCGAGCGTCGACGTCGTGACGGGCCTCATCAAGGCGAACGTGCCATCGCGCCTCGCGTTCGCGGTCACGAGCGTCACCGACTCGCGCGTCATCCTCGACCAGCCCGGCGCCGACCGGCTCATCGGCCAGGGCGACGGCCTGTTCCTGCCGATGGGGTCGTCGAAGGCCCTCCGCGTGCAGGGCGCATGGGTGAGCGAGCCCGAGATCGAGAAGGTCGTCGCGCACGTGAAGGGCCAGGCTGTGCCGGAGTACCGGCCCGACGTGCAGATGGTCGCGGCCAAGAAGGAGGTCGACGCCGACATCGGAGACGACCTCGACCTGCTGCTCGCCGCGGCGGAGCTCGTCGTCTCGTCGCAGTTCGGCTCGACGTCGATGCTGCAGCGCAAGCTGCGCGTCGGCTTCGCGAAGGCCGGACGGCTCATGGACCTCCTCGAGTCCCGCGAGATCGTCGGCCCGTCCGAGGGCTCGAAGGCGCGCGACGTGCTGGTGACGGTCGAGCAGCTGCCGACGGTGCTCGCGCGCCTGCGCGGCGAAGATGTGCCCGACGAGCCCGCGGCCGGAGGCGGAGCGGATGCCGCGGCCGACGACCGCTACGACGGCGACGCCGTCGACCGGCAGTTCGACGGGTATCCCACCGAAGAGTCCGTCGGCGACGAAGACGCGTGGGGGCTCACAGGGCGCGACTGACGCCCGTCTCTCGGCAGGAACGAGCGCCGAAGGGCATCCGTGTGAACCTCGATAGGCTCGGGCCATGGCGATCCCCCGACAGCTTCCGAACACGATCACGATCGTGCGGATCCTGCTCGCCCCGCTCTTCCTGTGGATGCTCCTCGTCGACGGAGGCGCCGACGGGCCGCTCCGCTGGTGGGCGGCGGTGGTGTTCATCGTCGGGATCGCGACGGACGGGGTCGACGGATACCTCGCCCGCAAGCACGAGATCGTCACCGACCTCGGCAAACTGCTCGACCCGATCGCCGACAAGGTGCTCACGGGGTTCGCGTTCGTCGGGCTCTCGATCCTCGGCGAGCTGCCGTGGTGGGTCACGATCGTCGTGCTCGTACGGGAGGTCGGGATAACGATCTACCGCTTCATCGTCGTGAGCGACCACGTGCTCGCCGCGGCATGGATGGGCAAGCTCAAGACGGTTGCGCAGGCTGTCGCGCTCTCGCTCGCGCTGCTGCCGCTGTGGACGGTCGTCGGCGAGTGGATCATCTGGGTCAACGTCGTGACGATGTGGATCGCGGTCATCCTCACGATCGCGAGCGGAATCGACTATGTGGTGACCGAAGTGCGCGGCGCCCGTAAGAACAAGGCCTCGTCGTGACCGAGCCCGACGAGGACGCGCGCGCACTCCTCGCCGCGCTCGGTGCGAGGGGCTGGTCGCTCGCGGTCGCCGAGTCGCTCACCGGCGGGCTGGTCGTGGCGACGATCGTCTCCGTCCCGGGCGCGTCCGCCGTGCTCCGCGGGGGAGTCATCGCGTATGCCACCGACCTCAAGCACTCTCTCCTCGGCGTGGACGCCGACCTCCTCGCGCGGCACGGCGCGGTGCATCCGGACGTCGCGCGAGCGATGGCCGAGGGAGTGCGTGCGGCGGCGGGCCGCGACGGCGTGCCCGCCGACGTCGGCATCGCCACGACGGGCGTCGCAGGCCCGGACCCGCAGGACGGACAACCCGTCGGAACGGTGTTCATCGCGGTCGCGACACCCGTCGACACGCGCCTCGAGGCCCTCGCCCTCGAGGGCGACAGGGCCGAGATCCGAGCGGCGGCGGTGAGGCACGCGCTGCGTTCGGCACGCGATTGCGTCGAGGGTGCGGATGCCTCGGGGGAGGCATCCGGGTGATCTGCACAATGCGGGAACAACTCGTGTTGCGTGTCGGTTACATTCGGCGATTCCCACCCATTCCACAGCGCGCGGGATTAGATTGAGTCCAGTCGCTGTTGTACTGTTGTCCACCCGGACACGGTGGGATCCGAAGTGAGGAGGGGCCGGACATGATCCTTGTACGTCACGAGATCGGCGAAGTCCTGCGTGATTTCCGCCAGCAGAAGGGCCGTACCCTCCGTCAGGTCGCGAGCCGCGCAAGCGTCGCGCTCGGATACCTCAGCGAGGTCGAGCGGGGTCAGAAGGAGGCGTCGAGCGAGATCCTCGCGTCGGTCGCCGAAGCCCTCGATGTTCCCATCTCGACGATCATGCGTGAAGTCGGCGATCGCATCTCGGTCCTCGAGGGCCTGCAGACCTTCCCCGACGTGGTGCCCGACGACCTGATGGCAGAGGTCGGCCCCGAGCTCTCGCTGCGCTGAGCACTTCATCGAGCAGGCCCACGATCAGCCGGGGAGTGTCATGCGCTTGAGTGAGTTCGAGCGCGCCGTCGAGCACGAATTCGGTCCCCGGGCCGGAGCCGTCCTCACCGACCTGGTCTTGACCGGGGTGGGCAACCGCACCGCGAGACAGGCGCTCGAGGCCGGCGTTCCGGCACGCGACGTGTGGCTCGCCGTGTGCGAGGAGATGGACGTCCCGCCCGAGCGCCGCTACGGCGTCGGACGGCTCGAGCCCAAGCGTCGCTGATCTCAGACATCCGACCGCCCACCGGTCTCCGCCGGTGGGCGGTTCGCTTCGCGCGGCATGGCGCGCGGCGTGTCGGATCGAAGATCCGTTCGATGTGAGCGTAGGCTCCTGCACAGCTGGTGTCGATCGGGCGTCTGTCCACGGATCGGGAGGAGCGTGATCCGCATGTCGGAAGCCCTCCCTAGCGTGGAATCCGTCCACGACACCACACGCCTTGTCGCAGCATCGAGTCCATCCCGGGCAGAGCGCGACAGCCTACAGGCGACGGACCGCGACCAGAAGGAGCATGCGATGCCATCACCCGCCGACCGCGAGAAGGCCCTCGAATCGGCCCTCGCGCAGATCGATCGGCAGTTCGGAAAGGGCTCGGTCATGCGACTGGGCAGCGACGAACGTGCTCCGGTCGAGGTCATCCCCACCGGCTCGATCGCCCTCGACGTCGCCCTCGGCGTCGGCGGGCTTCCGCGAGGCCGGATCATCGAGATCTACGGACCTGAGTCGTCCGGTAAGACGACGCTCACTCTCCACGCGATCGCCAACGTCCAGCGCGCCGGCGGCATCGCGGCGTTCATCGACGCGGAGCACGCGCTCGACCCCGACTACGCACAGAAGCTGGGCGTCGACATCGACCAGCTCCTCGTGTCGCAGCCCGACACCGGTGAGCAGGCGCTCGAGATCGCCGACATGCTCGTGCGCTCCGGTGCGATCGACCTCGTCGTGATCGACTCGGTCGCCGCGCTCGTGCCGAAGGCCGAGATCGAAGGCGAGATGGGCGACTCGCACGTCGGTCTCCAGGCGCGACTCATGTCGCAGGCGCTGCGCAAGCTGACCGGTGGTCTCAACCAGACCAAGACGACGGCGATCTTCATCAACCAGCTGCGTGAGAAGATCGGCGTGTTCTTCGGCTCGCCCGAGACGACCGCGGGCGGCAAGGCGCTCAAGTTCTACGCATCGGTGCGACTCGACATCCGTCGCATCGAGACCCTGAAGGACGGGTCGGACGCCGTCGGAAACCGCACGCGCGTCAAGGTCGTCAAGAACAAGATGGCCCCGCCGTTCAAGCAGGCGGAGTTCGACATCCTGTTCGGGTCCGGCATCTCGCGCGAGGGCAGTCTCATCGACTTCGGCGTCGAGCACGGCATCGTGAAGAAGTCGGGCGCGTGGTACACGTACGACGGCGAGCAGCTCGGGCAGGGCAAGGAGAACGCCCGCAACTTCCTGCTCAAGAACGAAGACGTCGCGGCCGAGATCGAGACGAAGATCAAGGCGAAGCTCGGCATCGGCGCCGTCCAGGGCGTCGTCGAGGCGCCCGTCGACGACCTGGCGGCACGCCGCCCGGCCTGATGGTCCGATTCGCAGACGACGGGGGCGAGCAGGGTTCGGTTGAGGCCGAGCGCGAGCTCGCTCCCGTCATCCCTCTCTTCGGCGAGCGACCTCCGGCGCGTGAACCTGCGCCCGCACCCGACGTCGCGGACGTCGAGACGGATGCGGCGTGGCACCCCACCTGGGTCAGCGGCAGCGCCGTCGACGAGTACGCCGCCGACGATGGCCGAGACCCCGGTGAAGAGGCTGTCGGAGCATCCGACCTCGCCGAGAAGATGCTGCTGAAGAGACTCCGCACCCGGTCGCTCTCGGTCTCGGAAGCCCGCGCCTTCTTGCGTGACCACGAACTCGATTCCGCGTCGGTCGAGCTCATTCTCGGACGGATGACCGAGTTCGGCTACCTCGACGACACCGCCTTGGCCGAGCAGCTCGTCCACACGGCCGTCGACCGCAAAGGGCAAGGCAGGCAGGTCATCGCGCAGACCCTCGCGAAGCGGGGCATCGCGCGCGAGATCGCCGACCAGGTGCTCTCGACCCTGCCCGACGACGACCTCGATCGCGCACTCGAGTACGCGCGCACGAAGGCGCGGAGCATGAGAGCACTCGACCGCGACACCGCCCTGCGCAGGCTCGCGGGTCAGCTCGCTCGGCGCGGGTATCCGGCGAACGTCTCGCTCACCGCGGCGAAGCAGGCGCTCGACGAGAGCAGCGGCGGGTCGGGCGTGCGGTTCCGCTGACGATCGCCGGGCATCCGACGGTGGCCGCCGGAGCACCCGACGGGTCCGACCTCCCAGCGCCGGCTCGTAGAATGACGCCATCATGACCTCCCCTTCCTCCACGCCGACGCTCGTCGCGCCGTCGCCCGCGGCGGTGGGCGCCGACGGCCGCGTGCGCACGTACGAAGTCCGCACCTTCGGCTGCCAGATGAACGTGCACGACTCCGAGCGCCTCTCGGGGTCGCTGGAAAGCGCCGGGTATGTCCGCGCCGGCGCCGGCGAAGAGGCCGACATCGTCGTGATCAACACGTGCGCGGTGCGCGACAACGCCGCAGGCAAGCTGTACGGCACGCTCGGGCATCTGAAGTCCCGAAAAGATCGGCATGAGGGCATGCAGATCGCCGTCGGCGGCTGCCTCGCTCAGATGGACAAGCAGGCCGTGCTCGAGAAGGCTCCGTGGGTCGACGTCGTTTTCGGCACCCACAACATGGGGTCGCTCCCGACGTTGCTCGAGCGTGCTCGTCACAACGGCGAAGCCGAGCTCGAGATCCTCGAGTCGCTCGAGGTCTTCCCGTCCACGCTCCCCACCAAGCGCGACAGCGTCTACAGCGGCTGGGTGTCGATCTCGGTCGGATGCAACAACACGTGCACGTTCTGCATCGTCCCGAGCCTGCGCGGCAAGGAGAAGGACCGTCGCCCGGGCGACATCCTGAACGAGATCCGCCTCCTCGTCGAGGACGGTGCGATCGAGGTGACGCTGCTCGGCCAGAACGTCAACTCGTACGGCGTCGAGTTCGGCGACCGCCAGGCGTTCGGCAAGCTCCTGCGTGCGGCGGGCGAGATCGACGGACTCGAGCGCATCCGCTTCACGAGCCCTCACCCCGCGGCCTTCACCGACGACGTCATCGACGCGATGGCAGAGACTCCCGCCGTGATGCCCCAGCTGCACATGCCGCTCCAGTCCGGCAGCGACCGCATCCTGCGCGCCATGCGCCGCTCGTACCGCAGCGACCGGTTCCTCGGCATTCTCGATCGGGTCCGGGCGAAGATGCCGGATGCCGCGATCTCGACAGACATCATCGTCGGGTTCCCGGGCGAGACCGACCAGGACTTCGAAGACACGATGCGCGTCGTCGAGCAGGCGCGATTCGCGAGCGCGTTCACGTTCCAGTACTCGATCCGCGAGGGCACGCCCGCGGCCACCATGCCCGGCCAGGTGCCGAAGGCCGTCGTGCAGGAGCGCTACGATCGGCTCATCGCGCTTCAGGAGCGCATCTCGCTCGAAGAGAACCGGAAGCAGCTCGGTCGCACGCTCGAAGTGCTCGTCTCGACCGGCGAGGGCAAGAAGGACGCCGAGACGCACCGCCTCACCGGCCGCGCCGAAGACAACCGGCTCGTGCATTTCGAGGTGCCCGAGGGGTCGCCTACGCCGCGTCCGGGTGACGTCGTGAATGTCACCGTCACCCACGCGGCGCCGTTCCACCTGCTCGCCGACGCGCCTGACGGTGCGCCGCTGCGCATCCGCCGCACACGTGCGGGTGACGCGTGGGACCGTTCGCAGGCGGAGTCCTGCGCCGTCCCCGCGCCGGCCGGCGAGCCCGGAGCGCCTCGACCCGTCTCTCTCGGCCTCCCCACGCTCCGCATCGGCGTCTGACCCCTCGCGCGACGGCGTTCGCGCTACCGTTTCGTGCGAGCGCGCCCAGACCGCATGGGCGCGGATGGAGGAATCGACAGCGCCAATGTCCCCGAGCAGCGAACCCGCCCTGTGGGCGGTCGTCGGCGCGACCGGCACCGGCAAGACCGCGCTGTCGCTCGACCTCGCCGAGACGCTCGCAGCGCGCGGTCGTCCGGCCGAGATCGTCAACGCCGACGCGATGCAGCTGTACCGCGGCATGGACATCGGCACGGCGAAGCTCCCGCAAGGGGAGAGGCGCGGCATCCGTCATCACCTCCTCGACGTCCTCGACGTCACCGACGAAGCCGCTGTCGCCTGGTACCAGGAGGCCGCACGCGCAACGATCCGCGACATCCACGGTCGGGGCGCCGATGCGATCCTCGTGGGCGGGTCGGGGCTCTACGTGTCGAGCGTCCTGTTCGACTTCCGCTTCCCACCGCACGACGACGAGCTCCGCGCGAAGCTCGAGGCGGAGCTCGCCGAGCACGGCCCGGGCGTCCTCTTCGCCCGCCTGCGCGAGCTCGACCCGCGCACGGCGGAGCGCATCGACCCGCGCAACGGGCGCCGCATCGTACGCGCGCTCGAGGTGCTCGCGCAGGGTGAGGCGACGCACGGTGCCGCGCTTCCCGACGAACCCGCGCTGTGGCATCCGTCGACCCGCATCATCGGCGTCCAGGCACCGCGCGACCAGCTTGTGCTTGCGCTCGACGCGCGCGTCGAGCGCATGTGGGCGGAAGGCCTGATCGACGAAGTGGCGCGACTGCGCGAGCAGGGGCTCGAACGGGGAGTCACCGCGCGCCGCGCGATCGGGTATGCGCAGGCGCTCGCCCAGTTGAAGGGCGAAACCACCGAGGCCGAGGCGATCGCCGAGACGCAGGCACTCACGCGGCGCTATGCGCGTCGGCAGGTGTCGTGGTTCCGTCGGTACGCGGGCGTCCTGTGGACAGACGGCGGTGCGGATGCCGCCTCCCTGGCAGAGTGGGGCGAGTGAGCTTCCGCGTCCGTCCGTTCGAGCGTCCCGACACCGAATCCGTCATCGCCCTGTGGCATGCCGCAGGTCTCACGCGTCCGTGGAACGACCCGCGCAAGGACATCGAGCGCAAACTCCAGGTGCAGCCTGAGCTGTTCCTCGTCGCGGTCGACGATGACGCGGTGGTGGGGTCGGTCATGGCGGGTTACGACGGGCACCGGGGCTGGCTGTACTACCTCGCGAGCGACCCGACACGGCGCGGTGAGGGCATCGGACGTGAGCTCGTCAACGAGGCGGAGCGTCGGCTGGAGACCCTCGGATGCCCCAAGGTGCAGCTCATGGTGCGACCCGACAACGTCGCGGCGCGGGGCTTCTACGACGCGCTCGGCTACGAGTCGTTCGACATCTGGGCGACCGGCAAGCGGCTCATCGCCGACACATGACGGCCCGACCCTAGGATTGGGGGATGCCGCTCATCCCGTTCACGAAGGGCCACGGCACCGGCAACGACTTCGTCATCGTCGCCGACCCCGACGGCGACCTCGACCTCAGCGACGACCAGGTCGCGGCGCTGTGCGATCGCCGGTTCGGAATCGGCGCCGACGGCATCCTGCGCGTCGTGCGCTCGTCGGCGATCGAAGAGGGCGCGGCGACGCCCGACGCCGAGTGGTTCATGGACTACCGCAACGCCGACGGCTCGAAGGCCGAGATGTGCGGCAACGGCGTGCGAGTGTTCGCGCGCTACCTGCTCCAGGCGGGCTTCGCGTCGCTTCCCGATGGGGGGATGCTTCCGATCGGCACGCGGGCCGGCGTCAAGACGGTCACCGCGGCGCCCAACGGCTTCGAGGTCGACCTGGGCGTGTGGCGGACGGATGCGGACGCGCTCGTCCGCGCTCGGGGTCTCGACGTCGCACGACCCGGGCAGGGCATCGACGTCGGCAACCCGCACATCGTCGTCGCGCTCGGCTCGTCGCGCGAGCTCGACGGACTCGACCTCACCGTGCAGCCGGTGCTGGACCCGCCGCCGCCGCACGGCGCGAACATCGAGTTCGTCGTCCCGAGCGACCCGCTCGTACGCGACGGGGTCGGATCGATCCGCATGCGCGTCTTCGAGCGGGGCGTCGGCGAGACGCTCAGCTGCGGAACCGGCGTCGCCGCCGCAGCGCTCGCGGTTCGCCACTGGGCGGGAGAGGCGGCACCCGACCGGTGGGCGGTCGACGTGCCGGGAGGAACGCTCGGCGTGCGGGTGCGCCGTGACGCCGACGGCGAGCACGTGCTGCTCTCCGGGCCTGCCACGCTCGTGTTCTCGGGCGAGGTGTCGCTGGCCTGAGGCATCCGGGATGTCGCGGGGCGCGCGCTTCGTCTCGGTCGCTTCGCGTCCTCGCTCAGCGATCGGGGCTGGAAGGCGGAGGGTCAGGCGAGGTCGATCGGCTCCGTCGGCGGCGTGCCATGGCGCCGGACGCGGATCACACGGAACCCGCGGCCGGTGGCGGCGCGGTGCACGCTGTACCCCTTGTCGAACGTGGCGGCGAGCCACCGCTGCAGCGAATCGGACCCGAGGTTGCGCTGCACGACGAGCCACGCGTCGCTGCGTTCCGACAGGCGCGGGATCCAGCGCTCGAGCAGCCCGTGCAGCTGGTTCTTGCCGACGCGTATCGGCGGGTTCGAACGGATCGTGCGGAACGCGATGTCGTCGGGAACATCGTCGGGCAGCACGGCGTTGACATTGCCGAGTCCGAGTGACTCCGCATTGCGCCGCACGAGGTCGAGAGCCCGCTCGTTCACATCGACCGCCCACACCGTGGCGTGAGGCGACTGCAGGGCGAGGCTCAATGCGATCGGGCCCCATCCGCAGCCCAAGTCCAGAAAGTCGCCGCCCGGCGGCGCAGGCGGCGTGTTCGCGAGGAGCACACCCGTCCCGGAGTCGATGTGATCGGGGCTGAACACGCCTGCGGCGGTCGTGACCTCGACGTCACGACCGGCGAGCGTGACCCGGATGCGTCGCAGATTCTCGGCGCTCGCCGGCGACGCACTGAAGTAGTGATCGCTCGACATGGGAGCGAGCGTACCGGGTGCCCCGGCCGACCCTGAAAGCGTAGAGTTTACGGATGCCTCGGCAGGGGCTCCACGAGAGGAACGAATGACCGACACCACGACACCCCGAAGCACCGAAGAGACCCTCGTCGACCCTGTCGACAGGGTGCTCTCGCGCGCCGAAGCGCGGTCCGGGGTTCGTGTCTTCGGCACCGCGCAGGCGCTGCAGGACGAGGCCACGGTCGCGCAGGTCGACACCGACGGCGACCAGTGGGATCGCGAAGAGCGCGCCGCGCTGCGTCGCGTGCCCGGTCTGTCGACCGAGCTCGAAGACGTCACCGAGGTCGAGTACCGGCAGCTGCGTCTCGAGAACGTCGTCCTCGTCGGCGTGCACCCGCAGGGCGCTCAGGAGGACGCGGAGAACTCGCTGCGCGAGCTCGCGGCGCTCGCCGAGACGGCCGGCGCGGTCGTGCTCGACGGCGTGCTGCAGCGGCGGCCGCATCCGGATCCCGCCACCTACGTCGGGCGCGGCAAGGCCCATGAGCTGCACGACATCGTCGCCGCAGTCGGAGCCGACACCGTGATCGCCGACACCGAGCTCGCGCCCAGCCAGCGGCGCGCTCTGGAAGACGTCGTGAAGGTCAAGGTCATCGACCGCACGACGGTGATCCTGGACATCTTCAGCCAGCACGCGAAGAGCCGCGAGGGCAAGGCCCAGGTCGAGCTCGCCCAGCTCGAGTACCTTCTGCCGCGACTGCGCGGTTGGGGTGAGTCGATGAGCCGCCAGGCCGGTGGCCAGGTGGGTGCAGGCGGTGCGGGAATGGGCTCGCGCGGACCCGGTGAGACGAAGATCGAACTGGATCGCCGCCGCATCCGGACCCGCATGGCGCAGCTGCGCCGCCAGATCCGCGAGTTCGCCCCTGCCCGCGAGGCGAAGCGCGCAGAGCGCAAGCGCAACACGGTGCCGTCGGTCGCGATCGCCGGCTACACGAACGCCGGCAAGTCGTCGCTGCTGAACCGGCTCACGAGCGCGGGCGTGCTCGTCGAGAACGCGCTCTTCGCGACGCTCGACGCGACTGTGCGGCGGTCCGAGACCTCGGACGGCCGCGTGTACACGCTGACCGACACGGTCGGCTTCGTGCGCAACCTTCCGCACCAGCTCGTCGAGGCGTTCCGATCGACGCTCGAAGAAGTCGGCGACGCAGACGTGATCCTCCACGTCGTCGACGGCTCGCACCCCGACCCGGCCGCACAGCTCGCGACCGTGCGGGATGTCATCGCAGATGTGGGCGCGCGCGATCTCCCCGAGCTCGTCGTGTTCAACAAGGCCGACCTCGTCGACGACGACACCCGGATGCTGCTCCGCGGTCTCGATCCGAAGGCGCTCTTCGTGTCGTCGCGCACCGGTGAGGGCATCGCCGAGCTGCGGGCCGCGATCGAGGACGCGCTGCCGCTGCCCGAGGTCGAGGTGCACGCGCTCGTGCCGTACGACCGGGGTGACCTCGTCTCGGCGGTCCACGAGCAGGGCATCATCCTGTCGCAGGACCACGAGGAGGAGGGCACCCTCCTGCACGCGCGGGTGGGCCGGCACCTGGCCTCGAGGCTCGCGCCGTATGCCCGAGCCTGAGGGCTGGACCGTCGAGGATCACTCCCCGGATACGGTCGGCGAGGGAGCGCACCTCAGTCGCTGAGCCCCGCCCGTCGCGTCACGCGAGCTCGAGCCGCGCCACGCCGGGCGGGTCGAATCCGAACACCTGACCGAGGAAGCTGAGCTCAGCCTCCAGGGTGCGCACGATCGTCTCGGCGCGCCGGAACCCGTGGCCCTCGTTCTCGAACGCCAGGTACGCGTGCGGCACGCCTTTGCGGGCGAGCGCATTGCGCACCGCCTCGGACTGAGCCGGGGGGACGACGCGGTCCTCGAGCCCCTGCTCGATGAGCAGCGGCGTCGTGAGCCGGTCGAGGTGCGACAGCGGTGAGCGCTCGAGGTACAGCTCCTCGGCCTCGGGCAGCGGGCCGACCATGCCGTCGAGGTACCGCGACTCGAAGTCGTGCGTGTCGCGCGCGAGCGCGCGCAGGTCGGCGACGCCGTAGCGGCTGATGCCGGCCGAGAACACGTCGCTGCGGTAGAGCGCGCACAGCACGGTCCAGCCGCCGGCCGATCCGCCCGCGATGGCGAGGCGGTCGGGGTCGGCGAGACCCGCGTCGGCGAGGCCCCGTACGGCCGCGACGACGTCGTCGACGTCGACGATGCCCCACTGGCCGAGAAGGCGCTCGCGGTACGCGCGGCCGTAGCCGGACGATCCGCCGTAGTTGACGTCGAGCACGCCGATCCCGCGACTGGTCCAGTACGCGATCTTGGCGGATGCCGCGCCGCCGACGTGCGACGTCGGACCGCCGTGCACGAACACGATGTACGGCGGCTTCTCACCTGCGGGCGCGGTGTGGTCGGGGTTCGTCGGCGGGTACGCGAACGCGTGCACGGGCCCATGCGGTCCGTCGTACGTCACCGGCGACGCGCGGGGCGACCACGCCGCACCCCACGGCGCGCTGCCGCCGCTCACCGTCACGATCTCGCCGGGGGCGTCGGCGTCGACGATCCACAGGCCGGCCGGGGCATCCGTGCCCGCACCGGACACGAGCACGCGCGAACCTGATGCGTGCTCGACGCTCACCCCCGCGATCGCGGGGCAGGGCAGCGGCGTCGCCTCGCCCGACTCGAGGTCGATCACCACGAGCTCGTCGGCGCCGTTCGTGCGCGCCGCGACGATGCGGCCGCCGTCGATGAGCGCGTACCAGCGGGTCCCGAGCGTCCACAGCGGCCCGCCGGTGTCGGCGTCGGCGGGCGACACCGGGCGGTGGTCGAGGTCGGCGGACAGGCGCATGCGCCACAGGTTCCACCGGCCGGTCGGGTCGTCGATGTAGAGGAGGTCGTCTGAATCGAGCCACACCGGCTGGAGCGGGGCCGTCGCGGCATCCGGCGACACCGTCGCCCACTCTGCGACGGTGCCGTCTTCGATGCGGCCCACGCGCAGCTCGGTGCGGTCCCACGGCATGGCCGGGTGGTTCCACGCGATCCACGCGAGGTGAGTGCCGCCGGGTGACAGCGCCGGCTGTGCGAGGAAGTCGCTGTCGGCCACGAGGCCGGTGACCTCCGGCTCGTCGCCCAGGGAGATCGCGACGAGGTCGCGGCGCGGACGCCGGCGTCCGCTGTGGTCTTCGCGGACGGCGATGAGCCGCCCCTCCTGCCACGAGAGCGCGCCGTAGCGCGTGTCGCCGTCGGCGGCCGTGAGCGGCCGCGGCGGCTCGCCCGGAGCCCGCAGCCACACGCGCTGATCCTCCTTCTCGACGAAAGCCAGGCGACCGCCGTCGACGGCGGTCCAGGCGCCGCCGCCGTACTCGTGCACACGTGAGCGCGCGTTCCACGGCGCGGGCAGCACCACTTCGACGTCCCCCGACGGAAGGCGCCTGCGCACGGTCGTGCGTCCGCCCTCCGAAGGGACGGTCTCACCCCACCACACCTCCTCGGCGCCGGTGCGGGCGCCGACGAACTGCGCGCCCTCGATCCGCGGGGACGCGGCGGCCACCGACTCGGCGGTGATCGAGGACGGCCAGGTTCCGTAGGGCAGTTCGGTGGTCACTCCTCAACGCTAGCCGCGCGCGTGGACGGTCGCATGCGCGGAACGTTGCGAAACACGCGGCAATACGCCGACACATCCCGGCGAGGCGGAGCGCGCGGCGGCTATCGTGCTCGCACATGCCCGGCGCCGCCCGGGCAGGGAGCGACAGCCGAGCCCGGCACCCGCCCGCCGAGATCCTCATGCCCCAACAGGCATGTGCGAGACCTGCGGCCACCAGGCCACTGAGACCGCCCTGTCCGAGAGACCGCCATGACCGACAGCCCGAGCATGTTCGCCGACCGACCCGGCGCGGCGCCGTTCTCGTTCGAGGTCTATCCGCCGCGCACACCGGATGCCGCGGCCGCCCTGCACGAGTCGGTCCAGCGCCTCGCCGACGCGAGACCCCGCTTCATCTCCGTCACGTTCGGAGCGGGCGGGTCGACCGGCGGCCGCTCGCTCGAGCTGCTGCGGTACATCCGAGAATCGACCGGCATCGAGCCGCTCGCCCACCTCACGTGCGTCGGGCACACGACCGCGCGGGCGGAGGCGCTCGTGCGCGAGTTCCTCGACGCCGGTGTCGACCGCTTCCTCGCCCTGCGAGGCGACCCGCCCGCGGGCCTGCGCGCGGACGACGCGCCTCTCGGGGAGCTCACGCGCGCAGCCGATCTCGTGCGGCTCATCCGCCGCGTGCGCGGGGAGCGCGGTGTCCATGACGGTCCGGGTGCGCCCGACATCGCAGTCGCGGCGTTCCCCAACGGCCACCCGGGGGCGCGGCATGCGCGCAACGACATCGACGCCCTCGTCGAGAAGCAGGCCGCGGGTGCGACGTTCGCGATCACGCAGGTCGTGTTCTGCGCGGACGACCATCTCTCCTTCGTCGAGCGTGCTCGTGCTGCAGGAGTGCACATCCCGATCGTTCCGGGGATCATGCCCGTCACGTCCTCCGCGCGCCTGCGCCGCGTGCTGGAGCTCACGGGGGAGCGCGAGCCGACCGACATCGCGCGAGACCTCGCGCTCGCGCCCGATGCGGAAGCCGGCCGCGAAGTCGGCGTCGCCCACGCCGCACGGCTGGCCCGCGAGCTGCTCGCGGGCGGCGCATCCGGCATCCACCTCTACGCCTTCAACGTCCACGACACGGTGCTCGCGGTGCTCCGCGAGGCCGGCATCCTCACCCACGAGAAGGAGACCGCACGATGAGCAGATTCCCCGCCGGGACGATCCTCGGTTATCCCCGCATCGGACGCCGCCGCGAGCTCAAGCGCGCGCTCGAGGCCCACTGGGCAGGCGAGATCGACGACGCCGACCTGGAGGCGCGCACCGCCGAGCTGCGCCGTGCGACGCGCGAACGGCTCGCCGAGCTCGGGCTCGGTCGCGACGATTCGTCGATCCCCGAGTCGTTCTCCCTCTATGACCAGGTGCTCGACGCGGCGCTCGCCGTCGGGGCTCTCCCCGCACGCTTCGACGCGCTGCGCGAAGCCGACGGCTCGATCGGACTGGCCGCCGCCTTCGCCGCTGCCCGTGGAGCAGGCGACCAGCCGCCGCTCGAGCTCACGAAGTGGTTCGACACGAACTACCACTACCTCGTGCCCGAGATCGGCCCCGAGACGGTGTTCGCGCCGTCGTCCGACCGCCTCGTGCGGCAGTTCGTCGAGGCGCGCGAAGACGGGTTCGTGACGCGGCCCGTGATCGTGGGTCCGGTGACGCTCCTCGCGCTGTCGAAGGTGACGGATGCCGCGGGCTTCCGCCCGTTCGACCGGCTCGAGTCGGTCCTCGGCGCGTATGCGACGCTGCTGGCCGACCTCCGGACGGCGGGCGCGGAGTGGGTGCAGCTCGACGAGCCGGCGCTCGTCAGCGAGAGCCTTCCGGTGCCCGCCGTCGAGCTGGCGGGCGCCGCATCCGTCGCCTATCGTGCCCTCGGGGGCGTCACGCACCGCCCGTCGATCCTCGTCGCCGCCCCCTACGGGCAACTCGGCGACGACGCGTGGCGCGCGCTCGCGGCCGCCCCGATCGAGGCGATCGCGCTCGACCTCGTGCGCGGCGTCGTGCCGCTGCCGACGTCAGGGCTCGAGAGCAAGACGCTCGTGGGTGGCGTCGTCGACGGCCGCAACGTGTGGCGCGGCGATCTGGCGGCCGCGTGGGCCTCGCTCGAGGCGCTGCGCGGTCTCGGGACGCCCGTCGCGGTGGGCAGTTCGACGTCGCTGCAGCATGTGCCGCACGACATCTCCGAAGAGACGGAGCTCGATCCGCGGCTCGTGTCGTGGCTCGCGTTCGCCGACCAGAAGGTCGCCCAGGTGGCGACGCTTGCGCGCGGTCTCGCCGAGGGACGCTCCGCGATCGAGCCGGCGCTCGCCGAGGCATCCGCCGCCCTCGCCGATCGCCGCAACGCGCCGGGCGTGCGCGACGAGGCGGTGCGGGCGCGGCTCGCGGGGCTGGCTGACGACGCGTTCCGGCGCACGGATGCCGCGCGTCGCCGCGCTCTGCAGGAGGATGCGCTCGACCTGCCGCTGCTGCCGACGACGACGATCGGGTCGTTCCCGCAGACCGCCGAGATCCGCCGCCTGCGCGGGCGGCACGACCGCGGCGAGCTGAGCCGGACCGAGTACGAGGAGCTGCTGCGGCTCGAGATCACGACTGTCGTGGGACTGCAGGAGGAGCTCGGCCTCGACGTGCTCGTGCACGGCGAGCCCGAGCGCAACGACATGGTGCAGTACTTCGCGGAGCACCTCGACGGGTTCGCCGTGACGCGGCACGGCTGGGTGCAGTCGTACGGCTCTCGCGTGACCCGTCCGTCGATCCTGTGGGGTGACGTGACGCGCCCTGCCCCCATCACGGTCGAGTGGTCGCGCTTCGCGCAGTCACTCACCGACAAGCCGGTCAAAGGCATGCTCACGGGTCCCGTCACGATCCTGGCGTGGTCGTTCGTGCGCGACGACCAGCCGCTGCGCGACACCGCGAACCAGGTCGCGCTCGCACTGCGCGACGAGATCCGGGACCTCGAGGCCGCCGGCATCCGGATCGTTCAGGTCGACGAGCCCGCGCTGCGCGAGCTGCTGCCGCTGTCGCGTGCCGCCCAGCCCGACTACCTCGAGTGGTCGGTGCGCGCGTTCCGGCTCGCGACAGGGGGAGCCGTCGACGCGACCCAGGTGCACACCCACCTCTGCTACTCGGAGTTCGCCGATGTCATCGACGCGATCGCCGCGCTCGACGCCGACGTCACGTCGATCGAGGCGGCACGCAGCCGCGGCGAGCTGCTCGCCGATCTCGGCGAGTCCGGATTCGAGCGGGCGATCGGGCCGGGCGTATACGACATCCACTCGCCCCGCGTGCCCTCGGTGGGCGAGCTCGTGGCGATCATCGAGCGCACGCTCGAGCACGTGCCGCTGTCGCAGGTGTGGGTCAACCCCGACTGCGGGCTCAAGACACGCGCCTACCGCGAGACGGTGCTCTCGCTGCAGAACCTCGTCGAGGCGACGCGGCTCGTGCGCGAGCGTGCGGGGATCGCCGGTCCGGTGCGGGTCAGCGGGTAGCGGGCGGGCCGACCTGCTTGGAGTGTTCGGGGAGGTCGTCGATGGCGGATGCCTCTGCTGCGGCCGGGGCATCCGCTGATCCGTCCGCTTCGGCGGTTGCGTCCGCCGCGTCGGGATCGCGTTGCACGAGCTCGGCGATGAGCCACACGACGAGTGCGAGCACGACGGTGAGAACGATGTCGCCGACCGACAGCGGTCTGAGCGCGAAGAGGAGGACGATCGCGAGCACGAGGACCGCGATGCGCACGAGCAGGCGCTGCCGGTGCATCCAGTCGCCGAAGGCGCCGGTGTCCAAGCCCCAGCGGCGCAATCCAGTGCGCGCACGGCCCATGAGCGAGGCTGCGAGGGCGCGGATCCGCGCAGCCGGCTCCCACCGACCGCCGAGCCAGGCCGCGATCGCGATGACGATGCCGAGGACGGTCGCGACGATCGCGGTGTCGCGCATGGCACCCGTCACGGCGAGAAAGATCGAATCGGTCGTGGCGGGGGCGACGCCGAGCCCGGGGGCGTTGAGCGAGAGGATCGTGCGTGCGGTGCCGAGGACGATCACGAGCACTGCTCCGCCGACGGCGAGGGCGACGCCCGTGCCGAGGAGCGCCGTCGATCGCCGCCGCGCGACGAGGATGCCGACCACGAACAGGGCGAGCGCGATGAGCGGGAGCCACCATCCGACCGCAACGGCGATGTTGTAGACCGCGATGACGACCGGGAGCGCGTCGGACTGGGCGATCACGATCGTGCGGTCGACGGGAGGGATCGCCTCGGCGAGGCCGATTCCGCGGTCGACGAGTCGCTGCGTGAGCTCTTCGACGATGGGCCCGAGCTGGATGCCGAGCACGCCCGCTTGGTCGATCGTCACGACTCCCGAGCCGTCGCCGGTCGCCGCCGCGGCGAGTGATCGGTGGCTCGCGATGAGCGCACGCTGCCACACCTCCGTGAAGGCATCCGATTCGACGACCCGCGTGACGGTGTTCTCGATGAGGTTCTGAAGCCCCGAGGCGGCCGGCGTGCGCAGCAGTTCAAGAGCGCGCAGCGCCGCGGGCGGAAGATCGAGCCGCGCGAGACCGTCGAACAGGTCGTCGGTGAACGACTCGACGTCGAGCGACTCGTTGATCGCCGCGGTCGACTGCTCGATGACGAGCTCCTGGACTGCGGGGTCGTCGGCGAGAGGTGCGAATGTCTGCACGAAGGTCGCCTCGTCGACGAGCTGTGCACGCGTCCACGTCGAAACGATCGTGACCGGCACGAGGATGCCGGCGAGCACGATGCACACCGCCGAGACGAACGCGCGCCATCCGTTGCGGCGAGGGGGCTGGGCGGTGTCGGATGCCGCGCCGACGGGTTCGACGGATTCAGTGCGCATCGCGCGGAGCCGCTCGTTCTCACGGCGAAGCTCCTCGAGTTGCGCGCGCAGGTCGTCGACGTCGGATGCCATCGTCCCACCCACCTCTCGGCCGTCCGCGCCGGAACCTCGTTCGGCGTCCCGTGCGGGGGGCGCGGCCGACGAGGCTCACACTAGCGGGGGGTCGCGCCGGCGCGCAGGAGTATCACCCGGGACGGGCGAGAATTCGGCTGCGGGGGATCAGACGGCGCGCAGCACCGCGACGACCTTGCCGAGCACGACGGCTTCGTCGCCGAGGATGGGCTCGAACGCGGAGTTGCGCGGGAGCAGCCACGTGTGGCCGTCACGGCGACGGAACGTCTTGACGGTGGCCTCGCCGTCGAGCATGGCGGCCACGATGTCGCCGTTCTCGGCGGTATTCTGCGAGCGGACGACGACCCAGTCGCCGTCGCAGATCGCGGCGTCGATCATCGAGTCGCCGCTGACCTTGAGCATGAACAGGTCGCCCTTGCCGACGAGCTGGCGGGGGAGCGGGAAGATCTCTTCGATCTGCTGGTCGGCCGTGATGGGCACGCCCGCCGCGATACGGCCGACGAGCGGCACGAGTGCGGCGTCGCCGACCGGGGGCGCGACGTCTGCAGGGTTCTCGGCGGCGGTGCCGGGCAGATCGATGAGGACCTCGAGCGCGCGGGTCTTGCCGGCGTCGCGCCGCAGGTAGCCGCTCAGTTCGAGCTGGTTGAGCTGATGCGTCACGCTCGACAGCGACTTCAGCCCCACGGCGTCGCCGATCTCGCGCATGCTCGGCGGATAGCCGTGGCGGGCGATCGACCGCTGGATCACCTCGAGGATCGCGAGCTGCTTCTCGCTCAGGCTCTTGCGGCGGCGCGTCTGGGGCTTCTCTCGCCCGATGCTCGCGTCGGTCATCTTCGTGCTCCTGTCTCACGCGCTCGGCCTGCCTGGCGGTGCAGCGGTATTCGAATGTCGGAGCCCTGTGGTGGGGTGCTCTTGTCGAAACCGTATCCGGTTGCGACGGGTTCGTCGGGCACCCGGCGGGCGTGTCGTCTTTCGAACGATCCGGCTTCGACGCCGCACTTGACACACTACAGCATCGAAGATACGTTCGGTACAGAGATTCGCATCCGGCTCTCCCGGCCGAGTGCCGGATGCGAATCTCTTCGCACCGCACAGGAGGATCCCCATGAGCGCGATCACCGTTCCCGCCCCCGCAGCTCCTGTCACGCGCCTGCGTCTGACGGTGCGCGGCCGTCGGGTCCTCGCCGCTCTTGCGGCACTCCCCGCCGTCATCGCCCTCTCGATCGCGATCATCGGCGGCGGCTCCGCACTCGCGTCACGCGACGAGGGAGTTGCCGACGGCGGGTTCGTGACGGTGACGGTCGAGCCGGGCGACACCCTGTGGGCGATCGCTGAAGACGTCGCGCCGACAGCCGACCCTCGCGACGTCGTCGACGCGATCGTCCGCCTCAACGCGCTCGAGGGCGTGACCATCTCGGCGGGGCAGGAGATCGCCATCCCGGCGCAGTACGCGCCGACCGCGCCCTGACGCGCGCGCTCTACGATGGGACGGGTGACCGCCACCCTCGATGACCTCCCTCTACGCGACGACCTCCGCGGCCAGAAGCCGTACGGCGCACCGCAGGCGCCGCTTCCGGTCGCGTTGAACGTCAACGAGAACACCCACCCCGTCCCGCAGGAGGTGGCCGACGACATCCTCGACTCCGTCGCCCGCGCGCTGCGCGACGTCAACCGGTACCCCGACCGCGAGTTCACGGCGCTGCGCGAGGCGTTCGCCGACTACCTCGGACACGGGCTCAACCGCGACCAGATCTGGGCGGCGAACGGGTCGAACGAGGTGCTGCAGCACATTCTGCAGGCGTTCGGCGGTCCCGGACGCACCGCGTTCAGCTTCGCCCCGACGTACTCGATGTACCCGATCATCACGCGCGGCACGGGCGCCACGTGGACGGCCGGCACGCGCGGCCACGACTTCACCCTCGACCCGGCCGACGCCGCATCCCAGGTTGCGGCGGCAGCGCCTGACATCGTCTTCCTGTGCGCGCCGAACAACCCCACGGGCACGCCGCTCCCGCTCGACGTCGTCGAGGCGGTGTATGACGCCACCGACGGCGTCGTCATCGTCGACGAGGCGTATCAGGAGTTCGCCCCGCGCGACGAGCGGTCCGCCCTGACGCTCCTTCCCGGGCGCGAGCGGCTCGTCGTGTCCCGCACGATGAGCAAGGCGTTCGCCTTCGCCGGAGCCCGCGTCGGATACCTCGCCGCCGATCCCGCGTTCATCGACGCGCTTCGCCTCGTCCGCCTCCCGTACCACCTGAGCGCCCTCACGCAGGCGGCTGCGACCGCCGCGCTCCACCACGCGTCGACGATGCTGCGCATGGTCGACGAGATCGTCGCCCAGCGCGACCGCATCTCGGCCACCGTCGAGGCGCTCGGCTACCGCCCGTATGAGTCGTGGACGAACTTCGTCCTCTTCAACGGGGTCGAAGACAGCGCGGCGACGTGGCACGCGCTGTACGAGCGCGGCATCCTCGTGCGAGACGTGGGGATCCCGCACCACCTGCGCGTGACGGCCGGCACCGAGGAGGAGACGACTGCGTTCCTCGATGCCCTCGCCTCGATAGGATCGGCGTCATGACAGACGCAGCCCACCGCACCGCCTCGCTGCGTCGTGCCACCAGCGAGTCGACCGTCGAGCTCGACCTCGACCTCGACGGCACGGGTCGCAGTCGCATCGACACGACCGTCCCGTTCTTCGACCACATGCTGACCGCGTTCGCGAAGCACTCGCTCACCGACTTGACGGTGCGAGCCTCGGGTGACACCGAGATCGATGTGCATCACACCGTCGAGGACGTCTCGATCGTGCTGGGCCAAGCCATCCGCCAGGCGCTCGGTGACAAGTCCGGCATCGCGCGGTACGGCGATGCCCTCGTGCCGCTCGACGAGGCCCTGGCGCAGGCGGTCGTCGACATCAGCGGTCGGCCGTATCTCGTGCACAGCGGCGAGCCGACGGGCTTCGAGTTCCACCTCATCGGCGGCCACTTCACGGGCTCACTCGTGCGCCACGCGTTCGAGGCGATCGCGTTCAACGCTGCGCTCACCGTGCACGTGACGGTGCTCGGCGGGCGCGACCCGCACCACATCGCCGAGGCCGAGTTCAAGGCGTTCGCCCGCGCATTCCGCCAGGCCAAGGCGCTCGATCCCCACGTCGAGGGCGTCCCGAGCACGAAGGGCGCGCTGTGACCGACGACCGGCCCCTGGTCGCGGTCCTCGATTACGGCTCGGGCAACGTCCACTCCGCCGTCAAGGCATTGCAGGCTGCAGGGGCGGATGCCCGGCTGACGTCCGACCGCGCGCTGATCCTCGACGCCGACGGCCTCGTCGTCCCGGGTGTAGGTGCCTTCCGTGCGGTCATGGACGCGCTTCGCGCACAGCGCGGCGATGAGCTGATCGGCCGGAGACTCGCGGGCGGACGCCCCGTGCTCGGCATCTGCGTCGGCATGCAGGTGCTGTTCGAGCGCGGTGTCGAACGGGGCGCAGACACGGAGGGGATGGGCGAGTGGCCCGGCGCCGTGACCGAGCTCGATGCGCCCGTGCTGCCGCACATGGGGTGGGACACGGTCCAGGCCGGCGAGGGCTCGCGCCTGTTCCACGGCATCGAGAACGAGCGGTTCTACTTCGTCCACTCCTTCGGCGCGCAGCACTGGCCGATAGAGCCGCAGACGCCGTTCCGGCAGCCGGTGCTCACATGGTGCTCGTACGGACGACAGCCGTTCCTCGCCGCGGTCGAGAACGGACCCCTGTCGGCCACGCAGTTCCACCCCGAGAAGTCGGGGGCGGCCGGCATCCGCCTCCTCTCCAATTGGATCGGCGGGCTCGGCGGGCGTAGCCTTTGACCTCGTGCCCACCGGGGGCAGCAGGTTCTCGCTCGCCCCGCACCCTTCCGCCGCACGAGGAGCCATGAACGATTTCGCATCCACGCCCGAACTGACCCTGCTTCCCGCCGTCGACGTCGCCGACGGCAAGGCGGTGCGCCTGACGCAGGGAGAGGCGGGCACCGAGTCGAGCTTCGGCGACCCCGTCGAAGCGGCCGAGGAGTGGGCGCGCCAGGGCGCGAAGTGGATCCACCTCGTCGACCTCGACGCAGCGTTCGGCCGCGGCAGCAACTCGAACGTGCTGCGCAAGGTCATCCGCCAGGTCAAGGGCGTGCAGGTCGAGCTCTCGGGCGGCATCCGCGACGACCGCTCGCTCGAGACCGCCCTCGAGATCGGCGCCGCGCGCATCAATCTCGGCACCGCTGCTCTCGAGAACCCGGAGTGGGCGGCCGATGTCATCAGCCGCTATGGCGAGGTCGTCGCGGTCGGCCTCGATGTGCGCGGCACGACGCTCGCCGCGCGCGGCTGGACACGCGAAGGCGGCGACCTGTGGACCGTGCTCAAGCGTCTCGAGGAGGCCGGCTGCAGCCGCTACGTCGTGACCGATGTCACGAAGGACGGCACGCTGCGCGGACCGAACCTCGACCTCCTGCGCGAGATCACGTCGCGCACCCCCAAGCCCATCGTCGCGTCGGGCGGCGTCGCCAGCCTCGACGACATCGCCGCGCTGCGCGACCTCGTGCCGCTCGGCGTCGAGGGGGCCATCATCGGGAAGGCGCTCTACACCGGCGCCTTCACCCTCACCGAGGCGCTGGATGTCGCCGGCGGTTGATCACCCG
>Ga0182741_1000940_pt1 | contig 40990 bp, 35 predicted proteins | sample eDN5th37CBELigOP_FD_128874 | JGI IMG/M metagenome (GOLD analysis project Ga0182741, IMG submission 128874) | Enriched Organic Plus compost microbial communities from Emeryville, California, USA - eDNA 5th pass 37_C BE-Lig OP (version 2) (version 2) ... | reverse complement strand
CGCGAGCTGAAGGAGCAGATCGCGGCCATGCAGCGAAAGATCGACTCTTTGAGTTGATGTTCCGCAGGGGTCGCCGCTCGGGTCGCGCGAGCCGGATACTCCATGGTTGACGGGACTTTTTGCGGCCGCCCCGTCCCGAGGGCGGCGCGGTCTTGCTTTCCCTTGCGTCAGCTGGATGCTATTCCTCTACCTCAGGCGACCATCGCGTGTCGCAGGGAGGGCAAGGGATGTACAGCGAATTCTCGACGCCCGCAATCGTTGGCTCAGTTCCCGGGATTATCGGTAGCACAATCTGGAGCGCTGCTGGCGGTGAGGTCGCCCGGGCCCGGACCGTAACGGTGACTCGCCGGTACTGGTGGGGCGCGGGGCTCCTCGATGCCGTGCCGGTTGTTCCCGGCGCGCCGGCAGTCCGGACGGTGGCATGAGCCGGAACTTCGACGCGATCGTGATAGGCGGTGGGCAGGCCGGCCCGTCCCTTGCCGTGCGGCTGGCGGGTGCGGGCCAGCGCGTCGCCCTGATCGAACGTCGCTTTCTCGGCGGAACCTGCGTCAACACAGGCTGCAAGCCGACCAAGACCATGGTCGCCAGCGCCTATGCCGCGCGAATGGCCCGGCGCGGCGCCGAGTACGGGGTCGTCGTCGGCAGCGTCGGCATCGACATGAAAGCGGTGAAGGCGCGCAAGGACAAGGTGACGCTCGACTCGCGGCAGGGGTTGCGCGACTGGCTGTCGGCCACGCCGGATCTCACGCTGATCGAGGGGCACGCCCGTTTCCGCTCGCCGACCGAGATCGAGGTGAACGGCGAGGGTCTTTCATCCCGGTCGTTCTATCTCAATGTCGGCGGCCGGGCAGCCGTGCCGGACCTGCCGGGCATCGGCGATGTTCCCTATCTCACCAACAGTTCCATCCTCGACCTCGACACGCTTCCCGAGCATCTGGTCGTTGTCGGCGGCAGCTATATCGGGCTCGAATTCGCCCAGATGTTCCGTCGTTTCGGCAGCGCGGTGACCGTGGTGGAGAAGGGAAGCCGGGTGGCGTCGCGGGAGGATGAGGACGTCTCGCAGGCGATCCTCGACATCCTTGCGAAGGAGGGTATCAGCTTCCGGCTCGATGCGGAGTGCATCCGTTTGCGGCGACAGGGCGATCGCATTGCCGTGGGCGTCGACTGCACCGAGGGCGAGCCGGAGGTGGTCGGCAGTCACGTGCTTCTTGCACTCGGGCGCCGTCCGAACACAGACGATCTCGGCCTCGATGCCGCGGGCGTCGAAACCGACGAGCGCGGATATGTCAGGGTCGACGACCAGCTTCGCACGTCGGCCCCCCATATCTGGGCGATGGGCGATTGCAACGGGCGCGGCGCCTTCACCCATACGGCCTACAACGACTACGAGATCGTCGCCGCCAATGTGCTGGACGGCGATCCGCGTCGCGTGAGCGACCGCTTCCCCTGCTATGCGCTCTACACTGACCCGCCGCTTGGCAGGGTCGGCATGACCGAGCGCGAGGCTCGCAAATCAGGGCGGGACTGCCTCGTCGGGCTTATCGAAATGAGCCGGGTCGGTCGCGCGGTCGAACGTGGCGAGACAGAGGGCTTCATGAAGGTGCTGGTCGACGCCGGCAGCCGGCAGATCCTCGGTGCCGCGATTCTCGGCGCCGGCGGCGACGAGGTGGTGCACGGTATCCTCGATCTCATGTATGCCCGCGCGCCGGTCGAGACGATCGTGCGCTCGGTGCCGATCCATCCCACGGTGTCAGAGTTTCTTCCGACGCTGTTCGGCAGCCTGAAGCCCCTGGAGCGGTCCGTCAGCCCCTGAAGAAGGTCGCGATGCCCATGCCCGCCGCCACGGCGAGATAGAACAACACGAGGAAATAAAGGATGGTGACGATCGTCATTACGTAGCCCGCGAGCACCAGCAGGCCGTCGCGTTGCGCCATGCCGATGCACAGGAGCAGGATGGCGAAGGCCGGCAGGGTGTTGGAGAAGGGCACGAGGCCGAGCGGCATCATGAGCAGGACGCCGCCCAGGATGATGACGAGGCCGTTGAACCGGTTCATCGCCGCGCCCTGGGTCAGCGCGGTGATGCGGGGGCGTATGACGGTCTCGATGCGCGCGACGACCGCCGCGCCGCGGGCAAGGACGCCCGCAAGCTTGTCCCCGTCGATCTCGCGATCCATGATCTGACGGGGCAGCCAGGGCGCACGATTGGCGGTAATCCCCATGGCGATCAGGATGATCGCGAGACCGAAGACTGTGCTGACGCCGGGTATCGAGACCGGGATCAGGAATGGCACCGACAGGAGCGCGCACAGGAGCAGCAGCCCCTGTTCGCCGATCAACTCGATCAGCCTGCGCAGCGTCACCGGCGTTCCGCGGATCGACTCCGTCGTACGCAGCAGCGCCTCTCGGAGGCTGAGCGTGGTGTCGCTGAATTCGACGGACATTGCGCTTCCTTTCCAGGCAAAGTGATCCGGCAGTTCAGCCCGCGACGTCGCGCGGGCATCAAGCGCGTATGGCACCGCTTACCTTACGACATGCAACCAAAGTCTTGCCGTGACTTGCAAAAATGAGGCGCGCCGGGAGGCTCCCCGAGTTCCGGCGTGCTGGACAGCCCATGCCCGTCCTGTATTGTGCCGCCATTCAGGTTGCCCGCACGAGGCATCTCCAAGCAAAAATCGGATCCAGATCAGGAGGAGAACCAGATGGATCGCCGAAAGTTCTTCAAGCAGGCCGGTGCAGCCGGCGTTGGCGCCGCTGCCGCGACGACATTGGCTGCCCCCGCAATTGCCCAATCCAACCCCAAGATTACCTGGAGACTGGCCTCCTCATTCCCGAAATCGCTCGACACCATCTATGGCGGCGGCGAAGTCTTCTCCAAGATGATCTCGGAGGCGACCGACGGCAATTTCCAGATCCAGGTGTTCGCCGCCGGCGAGCTCGTTCCGCCCTTTGGGGTGGCCGACGCGACGGGCGCCGGCACGGTCGAGGCCTGCCATACCGTCGCCTACTATTTCTGGGGCAAGGATCCGACCTGGGCGCTCGGTGCAGCCGTTCCGTTCGCCCTGAACGCGCGCGGCATGAACGCGTGGTCCTATCACGGCGGCGGCATCGATCTCTTCAACGAGTTCCTCGCCACGCAAAACCTCTACGGCCTGCCTGGCGGTAACACCGGTGTGCAGATGGGCGGCTGGTTCCGCAAGGAAATCAACACCGTCGCCGACCTGAACGGCCTCAAGATGCGCATCGGCGGCTTTGCCGGCAAGGTTCTGGAGAAGCTTGGACTGGTGCCGCAGAACATCCCCGGTGGCGACATTTATCCGTCGCTTGAGAAGGGCACGATCGACGCGGCCGAGTGGACCACGCCCTATGACGACGAGAAGCTCGGCTTCTACAAGGTCGCGCCCTACTACTACTATCCGGGCTTCTGGGAAGGCGGCCCGACCGTGCATCTCATGTTCAACAAGGAGAAGTTCGAAGAGCTGCCGGCAAACTACAAGTCGCTCGTCAGGATCGCTGCACAGGCGGCCGACGCCGACATGCTGCAGAAGTACGACTACAAAAACCCCCCGGCGATCCGTCAGCTCGTCGCCAACGGCGCGCAGCTGCGGCCTTTCAGCCAGGAAATCCTGTCCGCTGCCTTCGACGCGGCCAACGAGACCTATGCGGAGATGTCGGCCAACAATCCGATGTTCAAGAAGATCTGGGAGTCGATTGTTGCGTTCCGCAAGGAATACTATCTGAACATGCAAATCGCGGAATACAACTACGACACCTTCATGATGATCCAGCAGCGCGCCAACAAGCTGTAAACTCATCGAGGGCGGCCGGCCGATCCGGTTGCCCCCTGCCTGCGCTACAAAGAAGAAGGCCCCGCGGCACGCCGCGGGGCCTCTTCAATCTAGTACTCGCAGAGAGGCGATCAGGCAGCCTCTTCCTGCTCGGCCTCTTCGTTGTCGGCTTTGGCGCCGCGCTTCGGACCCTTGGCGAGGTTCGCCTCGATCATGTGCACGGCTTCCGTCTCCGAGACGCGGTTCACGGCGGCGATCTCGCGCGCCATGCGGTCAAGCGCCGCCTCATAGAGCTGGCGCTCGGAATAGGACTGCTCCGGCTGGTTGTCGGCGCGATACAGGTCGCGCACGACCTCGGAGATGGAGATGAGGTCGCCCGAGTTGATCTTGGCGTCGTATTCCTGGGCGCGACGCGACCACATGGTGCGCTTGATGCGGGCGCGGCCCTGCAGGACCTTCAGCGCGCGCTCGACATAGTCCGTCTCGGAAAGCTTGCGCATGCCGATCGAGGCAGCCTTGGCCACCGGCACCTTGAGGCGCATCTTGTCCTTCACGAAGTCGATAACGAAGAGTTCAAGCTTGTGGCCGGCTACCACCTGTTCGTCGATCGCGACGATCTGCCCCACGCCGTGAGCCGGATATACGATGAATTCGCCGCTCTTGAAGCCATTGCGGCCCGGAGCCTTCTTCTGTACCTGAGGTGTCGCCATACGCCCTGAACTCCTTCTATGTCTTCCGCCCCAGAGGCGAATGACTGGCACTTGGCCCTAGACAAACAACCGCCGCGAACACGACAAATCGTCCGGGAAAGCATCGGCGCGACGTGTCCTCAACGAGGAACACCCCGCCCAAGTTGCCTTGGCCCGGAGCGACACTTACCTTTCAGTGAAAGGGGCTATTCGCCAAGAATGACGAGTTGTTTGCGGCATGTGGAGTATGCATACCACAAACAGGCGTGAGAATCAAGGATTTGCCGCACGCGCGAACACCACTCCAAGGATGCGGGTGCCCTGCGGAAACCTGTATCCTCTTCAGTTCAGAAAACCAAAATCGAGTTTAGTCAATCACCTTCGCCAGGCTCTGGCGAGAAGTATTTCTCGAACTTCCCTTCCGCTCCGTCGAACTCCTTTGCCTCCGGCAATTCGTCCTTCTTGCGCGTGATATTCGGCCACTTCGACGCGTACTCGGCATTGATCTTCAGCCACTTGTCCAAGCCTGATTCAGTATCGGGCTTGATCGCGTCGGCTGGACATTCCGGTTCGCACACCCCGCAGTCTATGCACTCGTCGGGGTGGATGACGAGCATGTTCTCGCCTTCGTAGAAGCAGTCTACCGGACAGACCTCGACACAGTCAGTGTACTTGCACTTGATGCAGTTGTCGGTAACGACATAGGTCATTTCAGGCTCCGGTGTCGCACGGCGATGGCCCCGCACCGCAAATTAGGGCATCGCCGCTACCTGCGTGACCTAATGACTTTGCAGGAGGCTGACAAGGGCAATGGATGGCGCACGCAGCCGCATCCATGGCAAGGCCTTGCGAGGCCGGCTCGGCTGAGAGAAGCCTATTCCTCCAGCCGCCGAAGCCTGTCGATTTGGCGCCGCTCCTTCTTCGTGGGTCGGCCGGAACCGAGATCGCGGACCGGAGGCAACGCATCGGCCGGGGAGGAAGTCGTTGACGGCTGGGGCGAGAGGTCGTCGTAGAGATGCCGCGCCTCTTCCGCGGGGCCGCGCCGGGTCCCGGGGTCAAGCACCCGGTAGACGAGGATCCGACGCTCGAGCGTGATGGTCAGAGTGTCGCCGGGCTTGACGGCATCGGACGCCTGCTCAGCCTTGCGACCGTCGACGCGCACGCGGCCAGCCTGGACCAGCTTGGCAGCCAGGGACCGGGACTTGACGACGCGCGCGAAGAACAACCATTTGTCGACCCGCTGGCGGCCCTCGGCCATCTACTTCTTCAGCTGGTCGCGCAATGCAGCCAGTTTCGCAAAGGGCGAGTCCGGATCGAAACGGGGCGCGCGATCCTCGCGTAGCTTCGACTGGTAGAATGGCTTGCCGCCATCCTTGCCACGCCCGGGACCGCCGCGTCCGCCCTGGGCCTCGCCTTCCGGTCGGTTGCGCTCCTGGCCGTGCCGCTTCCGGTCCTTGTCGAACTTCGGCTTGCCTTGGTGGCGCGGGCCGCGGTTGTCCTCGCCTGGCGCGCCGGCGGCCGGTCCGGCGTTGCGGCCGCCGCCTTGATGGCGCTGGCCGGGGTGCTGCCGCTGGCCTTCGCGGCCACGGCGCTGCCGCGGCTCGAAGCGGGCGGGGCGCCAGATCAGGATCGGCTTGGCTTCTTCAGTGGGTTCAGCGGGCGCGCTCGGCGCAGTATCCGAGGTCTCGGGGGCGACGACGGCGTCGGCTTCCGACACAGACTCGACTTCCTCGGCGGTGGTATCGTCCGGTTCGGAGACGGACACCTCGGCGTCCCTGGCCTCGGCGGGCTCGGGGGCGCTGTCTTCGGCCGTTGCCTCCGCCTCAGGCGGGGGTGCCTCGGCCGCCGGTTCGTCGGCGGAAGTCTCGTCGGCCGTCTCGACCGCGGCATCGTCCGATTCTTCTGCGTCCCCCGCCACCGCCTCCGGCGCCTCGTCCGTGGCCGCGGCCTCGGTCTCGGTCTCGGTCTCGGGGGCAGCTTCCGTCGCAGCCTCGGCGCTTGCCTCCGCCTTTGCGGCGGCCGCGGCTTCACGCTCGGCCCGCGCCTTCTCGGCGGCCTCCCGAGCAGCCTTGTCCAGATCCTCGAGCCGCTGCTTGACTTCGGCGGCGGGCTTCGGCTCCGCCCGATACCCGAGGCCTTTCAGGATCTCCTCGACATCGTCGCCATTGGCGCCGAGGATCGACATCATCGCCGGCGTGACCAGGAAGGCGCTGCCATCATAGCCGCCGTCGGGACGGGTGCCTGTGCCGGGCTTCCAGGCGAGCGCCGGCCGGATCAGGTCGGCAAGGCGTTCCAGAATGTCGACGCGAACCGCCCGGCGACCGAGGATGCGGAAGCCGGCGAGCGCGTAAAAGTTGCGGTCGAAGGACTGGTTGACGACGATCGACGTGCGTCCGGCCGCCAGGGCGTGCACGACGTCGCCGAAGCCGGGCTTGTCCTTGCCGTCGTTCTTGAGCGACCACAGCAGCGTTATGATGCTGGCCGGGGCGGGCTTCAGGAGCGCCGGCACGAAGATGTGATAGGCGCCGAAGCGCACGCCGAGCCTGCGCAGCGCCGCGCGTCCTTCCTGGTCGAGCGACTTCACGTCTGCGGCGATGTCGCGGCGATTGACCAGGCCGAAATTCTCCACCAGCCGGAAGGCGATGCCGCGTGCGATGCCGGACAGGTGCTCGGCCTGGCGAAGATCGAACAGGGGCTTCAGCAGCGTCTCGATCTGATAGCTGACGAAGCGCTCGACGCGCGCGGCCACCTTTTCGCGTGCTGCACCCGTAAGCTGCTCGTCGGCCAGGAGGATGACGCGCGGCTTCAGCGGGTCCTCGGTGGCGGCAAGCGTCGCGATCGGCGCGCCGATCCAGCGGATGATGCCGTCGGAGGCCAGCGCAAGGTCGTGGTTGCCGCTGTTCGAAAGCTTTTCCGCGCGGCTCTCGAATTCGGCAGCGAGGACCTTCTGCGCAGCGGATCGCACTGCCTTGGCGTCCTCGCCGGCAGCGGAATTGTCCGCGGTGAATCGGAAGCCTTGAAGCTCCCCTACGTGGTGACCTTCGACGGAAACAGTACCGGACGGGTCGATCTCGGCTTCGAGCATCGTATTTTCTCTTAGGCGCCGCATGAGCACGGATGTCCTGCGGTCTACGAACCGTTTCGTCAACCGCTCATGCAGGGCATCGGACAGCCGGTCCTCGATCTCGCGCGTTTTTTCTTGCCAGTGTCGCTGATCGGTCAGCCAGCCAGGACGGTTGGAAACATAGGTCCAGGTGCGAATCTGGGCGATGCGACTCGAGAGCGTGTCGATATCGCCCTCCACCGATTCTGCCCGCCGCACCTGGTCGGCCAGGTAGTCCTCGTCGACGTGGCCACGTCGCACGAGGTCGATATAGATCGAGCCGACGAGTTCCGTGTGCTGCGCCGGCGCGATGCGGCGATAGTCGGGCAGGGCGCACACGTCCCACAACAGCGCCACCCTCTGGCGGGTGGTGGCGAGGTCGCGGATGTCTGGGTCCTGGGCCAGCCGTTCGAGCGCCTGCGCGTCGACCGCCGGCAGCGCCTTGGCCAGGCCCTCGACCGGGGCGGGCGTCTCGATGGAGCGCCGCAGCGCGTCGATGGAGGAGAAGTCGAAACGCGCGGTGCGCCATTGCAGCACCTTCACCGGGTCGAAGTCGTGTCCCTCGATCTTCTCGACCAGCTCATCGTCAAGCGGATCGACCTGCCCGGTCACGCCGAACGTTCCGTCGCGCAGGTGGCGACCGGCGCGGCCGGCGATCTGGCCGAGCTCGGCGGCCGTCAGAGGTCGGAACTGATAGCCGTCGAACTTTCGGTTCTGGGCGAAGGCGACGTGATCGACGTCGAGATTCAGGCCCATGCCGATGGCATCGGTCGCGACCAGGTAGTCGACGTCGCCGGACTGGTAGAGCGCGACCTGGGCGTTGCGGGTGCGCGGCGACAGCGCCCCGAGCACCACGGCCGCGCCGCCGCGCTGGCGTCGGATCAGCTCGGCAATGGCGTAGACCTCGTCGGCGGAGAAGGCGACGATGGCCGAGCGACGCGGCAGGCGCGTGAGCTTCTTGGAACCGGCATAGGCGAGATGCGACAGGCGCGGCCGGGTCACGACCGAGATGCCGCGGAGCAGCCGCTCCAGGATGCCGCGCATGGTGGCGGAGCCGAGCAGCAGCGTTTCCTGCCGCCCGCGAAGATGCAGGATTCGGTCGGTGAAGATATGCCCGCGCTCGAGATCGGCAGCGAGCTGAATCTCGTCGATAGCGACGAAGGCCGCATCGGTTTCGCGCGGCATGGCTTCGACCGTGCAGACGAAGTACTTCGCACCCGGCGGCTGGATCTTCTCCTCCCCGGTGACCAGAGCGACCTTCGAGGAGCCGACCTTTTCGCACACCCGGGTGTAGACCTCGCGCGCCAGCAGGCGCAGCGGCAGGCCGATCACGCCGCTTTCGTGCGCCACCATGCGCTCGATCGCGAGATGGGTCTTGCCGGTATTGGTGGGGCCGAGCACAGCCGTCACGTCGCGACCCGACAGGATCAGCGGCTCGTTCAGGGATTGATGCAGGTTCATCGGTCCGCGAAGGGCCTTTCGGCTTGTCAGGGGCGGCGCGGCCGGGGGCGGACGCGGCATACAGCGCCGTGCTTCAGTGACAGATAGGACTTCGCGGCCGCAAACGAAAGCAGGAAATTGTCGTTCGTAACGAGAACGAGTCTGGAACGAATCAGCGACGAATCGCTGACTCAGGCGGTTTCCCGGTTTGTTCCCAGCGATGCGTGGCTGCTCAAAAGCCCAAGACAGATTGACAGGGTTACCGGTGTCGTGATCGACAGCGCTGCGCTTTATCCCTGCAATTTTCGCGACGGCTTCGGGTTCAGCGGAAAGCTCCCGAAGAACGGTTCGGCTTCCTCAAGAACCCGCGAAAAGGAAGGGCGCGCCATCAGCCGGCCGAGATACGCCCTTGCCTGCGGATGCCTTGTAGTAAGTGGCTCCACCACATTCGCATAGAATAGCGCGGGCGCGGCCGAGCAGTCGCCGAGCGAAAAGGCCCCGCACGCGATCCAGTTTGGCTCGCCCAACCGGCTTTCCAGGTAGTCGTAGGCCTGGACAATGGCCTTGCGGGCCTGCGCGACGCCGAAAGCGTCGCCGCTGCCCTGCGGACGCAGGGTATCCAGCACGATCTTCTGCATCGGTTCCTGCAGATAGTTGTCGGAGAAGCGGTCCCAGAACCGCACCTTCCAAGCCAGCGCCGGGTCGGCCGGGACGAAGCGGACCGGGCCCTGGTGGAAGGCGTCCAGGTACTCCACGACGACGGTGGCTTCGGCCACCGTCTCTCCACGCGCGGAATCCACCAGCACCGGCATCTTCGCCAGCGGCCACAGCGCCCTGAACCGTGCCGCGGATGCCGGGTTGCCGAAGTCGACGACCACCGGCTGGAAGGGCGTATTGTTCTCGTAGAGCGCGATCAGAGCCTTCCAGCAATAGGAAGCCAGCGGGTGAAAGTGGAGGGTGAGGCTCATCTGCCCTGCTTCAGTTCTCGAAGAAGGGCTGGGCCGGCTTGGGGAATTCCACCCGGCCCTTCGGCTCCTCCCATTCCTCCTGGCGGCCCAGCGGCGTGAGGTCGAGCCAGTAGTAGGCGCCACCCGTCGCTTCGCCGCCGCGGCCATACTGCGAATAGGTATGATAGACCGTGTCTCCGTCGTGGAGGAAGACGCTGCGGCCGGACAGCTCGGTGCTCTTCGAACCACCGTCGAAATAATAGCCGGTGCCGGCCTTCTGGTGCTCTGCGACGGTGCGGTAGTTGTAGGTCTCCTGGCCGCGTTCGGGATCGACCGTGGCCTGGAAATCGTAGTTGAAGTCCGAACCGTAGGACGAATACCAGCGAAAGTTCCAGCCTCTCTCGGCACGGTAGCTGAGCAGCTTCGCGAGCGGCGCGCGGGACACGTGCACGAGCGTGGTGTTGCGCGCGTTCAGATGACGGATCAGGCCGTCGGCCATTTCGTCGGCGTCGGCCGTACAGCCCTTGCAGCCTTTCTCCCATTCGGGTGCGAACATGAAGTGGGCGACGATGAGCTGGCGGCGGCCCTCGAACAGGTCAAGCAGCGAAACCTCGCCGTCCTCGCCCTGGAAGCGGTAGGGCTTGTCGATGCGCACCATCGGCAATTTGCGCCGCTCGACACAGAGCGCGTCACGCGCGCGCGTCATCGCCTTTTCCTTCTCCAGCAGCGCCTTTCGGGCGGCGAGCCATTCGGTTTGGGAAACGATTTCGGGCAGGCTCATGTGATCCTCCGTGTCGAGACAGCGGCCGCATAAGCGCGACCGTGCCTTGAAGACGCCGGGGATCGCTTCGACCCGACAAAAGTATCGGTGTGAGTATGGATCCGAAGTCGATGTCGCGGCAGCCCGAGACATCGACCGACCCCTCCGCCCATGAAAACCGGGAGATCGCGGTGGTGCTTCAGCCTTGGCGTTGCTCGGCAGCCCCGGCTTCGGTAGACCCTTGGGCCACCCGGCCCAGGGCGGTCATTACCTCGGCCGCCGCCAGCGCGGCGATGACGGCAGGCCGCTTGTCGCGCACGGCGTCGCCGCCGATCGGCGAGACCAGCCGGGTGAATGCGTCCTCGCTGCCGCCCGCGGTCTTCAGGTACCAGCTTCTGAACGTCGCCTTCTTGGTCTTCGAGCCGATCATGCCGATATAGGCTGCGTCCCTGCGCTTCAGCGCTTCGGCGACGATGAGGAAGTCGAGAGCGTGGTCGTGCGTGAGCACGACGAAGGCCGAGCCGGCCGGCGCGTCGCGGACCATTTCCTCCGGCACCGGCGTCAGTCGTGTCTCGACGCCAGCCGGCATGTCGTCCAGCGCCTCCGCGCGGGTCTCAATGACGGTGACCCGGAGCGGCAGAAGCGAGAACGCCGCCGCCAGCGCCTGCCCGACATGCCCGCCGCCGAAGATGTAGACGCCCGGTCGCGCCTCGTCTTCCGCCCGCGCCCTTTCGAGCAGATCCGCCTTGGTCGGCTCGTCGACCAGCCGCACGGAGACATCGACCTTGCCGCCGCAACACTGGCCGATCTCGGGGCCGAGGGGGATGGATAGGGTTTCGACGGTTTCCGGGGGCTTCCTGAAAGTAGCCCCACCCCTCACCCCTCCCCACAAGGCGGAGGGATTCGTTGACGTTGGCGGAAGGCTACGGGGTGGGGGTGTGATGGCGTCGCCTCCTGACGTGTCTGCGCAGGAGATCCCCCCCAGCATCTCCCGCGCCTTGTCGATGGCCATGAATTCGAGCTGGCCGCCGCCGATGGTCCCGTGGATGCGGTCGGCCGAGACCAGCATCCAGGCACCAGCGTCGCGTGGCGTCGATCCGCGCGCCGACGCTACTTCGACCAGGACAGCGGGGGCGCGATCGAGAAAGGCGCGGACGGCTTCCGGCTTGGAACTCATCGCGCCATCCTATCACGTCCCGGCTGCTTCGGCCCGGAGGCGCTCCACGGTCATCAGCACGCGCTCGGGCGTGGCCGGGGCGTCGAGGCGCGGGCAGATGCGATAGCCGGCGACGCTTGCGACCGCATCGGAGAGCGCGTGCAGCACCGAGATGCCGAGCATGAAGGGCGGCTCGCCCACGGCCTTTGAGCGGTGGATGGTCGGTTCCGTGTTCTCCGACCAGTCGGCGAGCGTCACGTTGAAGATCTTCGGCCGATCGGAGGCGAGCGGGATCTTGTAGGTGGAAGGCGCGTGCGTGCGCAGGCGGCCCTTGTCGTCCCACCACAGTTCCTCCGTGGTCAGCCAGCCCATGCCCTGGATGAAGGCGCCCTCGACCTGGCCGAGGTCGATCGCGCGGTTCAGCGAACGGCCGGTCTCGTGCAGGATGTCGGTGCGTTCCACCACATATTCACCGGTCAGCGTGTCGATGGTGACCTCCGAGCAGGCGGCGCCATAGGCGAAGTAGTAGAAGGGCCGGCCCTCGCCCTTGTCGCGGTTCCAGTGGATCTTCGGCGTCCGGTAGAAGCCGGCGGCAGAAAGCTGGATGCGCGCCATGTAGGCCTGCTTGACGAGCTCGGCGAAGGGGATCTCCTGGTTGCCGATGCGCACGCGGTTGGGCAGGAAGGCGATCTGCTCGACCGGCACCGAGAACTTTTCCGCCGCGAAGTCGATCAGGCGCTGCTTGATCTGCCGCGCCGCGTTCTGGGCCGCCATGCCGTTGAGGTCGGTGCCGGACGAGGCGGCCGTCGCCGAGGTATTGGGGACCTTCGCGGTGGTGGTGGCGGTGATCTTCACCCGGTCGATGTCGATCTGGAATTCGTCCGCGACGACCTGCGCCACCTTCACATAAAGGCCCTGGCCCATCTCCGTGCCGCCATGGTTCAGGTGGACGGAGCCGTCGGTGTAGACATGCACCAGCGCGCCGGCCTGGTTGTAGTGGGTGGCGGTGAAGGAGATGCCGAACTTGACCGGTGTCAGCGCGATGCCGCGCTTCAGCACGCGGCTGTTGGCGTTGAAGGCGTCGATCTCGCGCCGGCGACGGGCATAGTCGGCGCTTTTTTCCAGTTCGGCGACGACGCGGTGGATGATGTTGTCCTCGACCGTCTGGTGGTAGGGCGTGACGCAACGCTCCCCCGCCCTGTGGTCGGCCGCATAGAAGTTGAGCTTGCGGACCTCCAGCGGGTCCTTGCCGACCGCAAACGCGACCTCCTCGATGACGCGCTCCGCGCCGACCATGCCCTGCGGGCCGCCGAAGCCGCGGAAGGCGGTGTTGGAAACGGTGTTGGTGTAGAGCGGTGCCGAGCGGGCATGCACCGCCGGCCAGTAATAGGCGTTGTCGCAATGGAACAGCGCACGGTCGGTCACGGGCCCGGACAGATCGGAGGAATAGCCGCAGCGGGCCGCGTAGACATAGTCGACGCCCAGGATCGCGCCCTCGTCGTCGAAGCCGACCTCGTAGTCGATGACGAAGTCGTGGCGCTTGCCCGTCGCGGTCATGTCGTCGTCGCGATCGAGCCGGATTTTTACCGCGCGCCCCAGCCGCTTGGCGGCGATGGCCGCGAGCGCGGCGAACTGATTGCCCTGCGTCTCCTTTCCGCCGAAGCCGCCACCCATGCGGCGGATTTCGACGGTCACGGAATGGCTGGGCACGCCCAGCGCATGTGCCACCATGTGCTGCACCTCGCTGGGGTGCTGGGTCGAGCAATAGACCGTCACGTCGCCGTCCTCGCCCGGAACGGCAAGCGAGATGTGGCCCTCGAGGTAGAAATGGTCCTGCCCGCCGAGGCGCATCCGACCCTTGAGCCTGCGCGGCGCACTGGCGATCGCGGCAGCGGCATCCCCGCGCTTCAGGGTCAGCGGCGGCGTGACCAGCCTGTCTTTCAGCGGGTCGAGATCGGCGGGGTCGATGACGAAGGGCAGGGGCTCGTACTCGATCTTCGCCAGCCGGCAGGCGCGCCGGGCTTCCTCGCGGGTGCGGGCGACGACGAAGAAGACCGGCTGCCCATAAAACTGGACGACCTCCGCGGGCAGGACCGGCTCGTCATGCCGCCCGGTCGGCGAGATGTCGTTCTCGCCCGGCACGTCGGCGGCAGTCAGGACGTCGACGACACCCGGGGCAGAGCGCACGGCCGATAGGTCCATGGAGACGATCTTTCCGTGCGCCACGGTCGAGAGACCAAGGCAGCCGTGCAGCGTGCCGGCCGGCTCGGGCATGTCGTCGATGTAGACCGCTTCGCCGGTAACGTGCTTGTGCGCGGAATCGTGGCGCTGGTCGGTATGAACCGCGCCGCGGATCCTCGCGGCCTTGAGGTTGGGGGCATGAGTGGTCATGGCGTCAATGCCTCTCGGCTTGGAGCCTTCCCCCGTTCACGGGGAGAAGGTGGCCCAAAGGGTTGGGCGAGGGGCGGTGCTGAGACTTCAGAACTGTCGCGATCATTCTTGTCCGTCCCTGCTGCCCCTTATCTGCCTGCCGGCATCTTCTCCCCTCGAACGGGGAGAAGAACGCTCTCACGCCGCCGCCTGCCGCGAGACCTGTACCGGTTGGCCATTCGTGGTTTCGAGGAAGAAGCGTCGGAGCAGATTCTTCGCCACCAGCATCCGGTAGGCCGCGGTGGCGCGCATGTCCGTCAGCGGGGTGTAGTCCGTCTCGAAGGCGGGCAGCGCGGCCTCGATGGTCTCTTCCGTCCACGGCTTGCCGGCGAGCGCGGCTTCCACCGCGGTGGCCCGCTTCGGCGTGGCCGCCATGCCGCCGAAGGCGATGCGGGCGGTCTCCACGGTGCCGGACGCGGACAGCTTCAGTCGGAATGCGCCGAGCGCGGCCGTGATGTCCTCGTCGCGGCGCTTGGTGATCTTGTAGACGGCGAAGCGTTCGTCGCTTGCCGGCAGGGTTACCTCCACCGCTTCGACGAATTCGCCAGGCTGGCGGTCCTGCTTGCCGTAGGCGATGAAGAAATCCTCCAGGGCGATGATGCGGCGCGCCATGCCCTTGCGCAGCACCAGCCGGCTGCCCAGCGCGATCAGCGGCGGCGGGGTATCGCCGATGGGCGAGCCGTTGGCGATGTTGCCGCCGATCGTGCCCATGTTGCGGACCTGCTCGCCGCCGATGCGGTCGATCAGCGGCCCGAGCGCGGGAATGTGCCGAGACAGGGTCGTGAACGCTTCCGTATAGCTGACGCCGGCGCCGATGACGATGCGGTCGTCGGAGACGCGGATCGAGCGCAGTTCCTCCAGCCCGGCGATGAAGACGACGGGCGCGATGTCGCGCATGAACTTCGTGACCCAAAGCCCGACATCGGTCGAGCCGGCGACGATGGTCGCCTTCGGCTCGGCTTCGAGGACTTCCGCCAGGTCGTCGACGGAGGCGGGGATCACCAGCCGGCTGCGTCCCTCGCCGATCTCGATGCGGCGGCCGTCGCGAAGGCTGGCGAGCCTCTCGGCCACCTCCTGGCGTTCCTGGACGAGCGGATCGTTGGCGACCTTGCCGTAGTCGGAGATCGCCCGGGCGGCGCGTAGGATCGCCTCGTAGCCGGTGCAGCGGCAGAGGTTGCCCTGCAGCGCCTTCTCGATCTCCGCGTCGGACGGCGTGGGCGAACGCATCCACAGGCCATAGAGCGACATGACGAAGCCCGGCGTGCAGAACCCGCACTGGGAGCCGTGGAAGTCCACCATCGCCTTCTGCACGGGGTGCAGCTCTCCGTTGCGAGGCTTCAGGTGCTCGACCGTCACGACATGCGTGCCGTGCAACGAGCCGAGGAAACGGATGCAGGCGTTGACGCTCTCGTAGGTGAGCTCGCCATTCGACAGGCGGCCGACCAGGACGGTGCAGGCGCCGCAGTCCCCCTCGGCGCAGCCCTCCTTGGTGCCGGTCAGGGCGCGCCGCAGCCGCAGGAAATCCAGCAGGGTTTCGTCCGGCCGGACGTCAGCGAGGACCACGTCCTCGCCATTGAGGATGAAGCGGAGTTCGGAGCGGGTTTCAGCCTTCATGCGTCCGTTCCTCCCTGCGGGTTCCGGCAGCGCACGATCCTCAGCTCCCCCGGTATGTCGAATAGCCATAGGGCGAGATCAGGAGCGGCACGTGATAATGCGCGGCCTCGGCCATTCCGAAGCGGATCGGCACGATGTCCAGGAAGGCCGGGGAAGGCAGGGACGAGCCCATCCTCCTCATATAGTCGCCCGCGTGGAACACCAGTTCGTATTCGCCGGTGACGAAGGCGTTTCCGGAAAGCAGGGGCGCGTCGCAGCGGCCGTCGGTATTCGTGACGACCGACTTCAGGAGCGAACGCCCGGCATGGTCGATCCGATAGAGATCGATGGCCATACCGGCGGCCGGGCGGCCGGAGGCCGTGTCGAGGACGTGGGTCGTCAGGCGTCCGCCTTCTTCCTTCGTCATTCAGTTCCCCTTGCGCCTTTCCTGGCGCTGAATTGTCTGCCGATTAAAGGCGATGCATAAGACGGAGGGAAGCGGAAGAGCCCGAAAAGACTTTCAAATTTTTTGGGGGAACGGCTCGCCGGGGCTTCCGCTATCGTCGGCTGGAGAGAGGAAGCAGTCTGGACATGTCCCCGAAACGCTATGTGCGCGACATGCGCGGCTATGGACGCAACCGGCCCGATCCGAAGTGGCCGGGCAACGCGGCGATCGCGGTGCAGTTCGTCGTCAACTACGAGGAGGGCGGCGAGAACTGTGTGCTCCACGGCGACGCGGCATCGGAGGCCTTCCTTTCGGAGATCGTCGGCGCGCAGCCCTGGCCCGGCCTGCGTCACTGGAACATGGAGTCGATCTACGAATACGGTGCGCGCGCCGGCTTCTGGCGGCTCCACCGCATGTTCGAACAGGCAGGCATCAGGCCGACCAGCTACGCGGTGGCCAGCGCCATCGCCCGCTCGCCCGACCAGACCGCCGCGATGCAGGAGTCCGGCTGGGAGATCGCCTCGCACGGGCTCAAGTGGATCGACTACCGCGAGTATTCCCCGGCGGACGAGCGCGCGGACATGATCGAGGCAATCCGCCTGCACACGGAAGTGACAGGTGAGCCCCCGCTCGGCTGGTACACCGGTCGGACCTCGGCGAACACGGTGCGCCTGGCGGCGGAGGTAGGCGACTTCGCATACATCTCCGACACCTATGACGACGACCTGCCCTACTGGCTCGACCATGACGGGCACGGCAATCCGATCGCGCCGCAGCTCATCCTTCCCTATACGCTCGACGCCAACGACATGCGTTTCGCCACGGCGCAGGGGTTCAACACCGGCGACCACTTCTTCGCCTATCTGAAGGACAGCTTCGACACGCTCTATCGCGAGGGGCAGGAGGGGCGCGGCGGCATGATGAACATCGGACTGCATTGCCGCCTCGTCGGGCGTCCGGGCCGCGCGGCTGCGCTGCAGCGCTTCATCGACTATGCCGCAGGCCATGACGGGGTGTGGTTTCCGCGGCGCATCGACATCGCGCGGCACTGGCGCGAACATCATCCCTACAAGGCGCCCGCGCTGCGCCCGTCGCGGATGGACCGGGCGACCTTCGTCGCCACCTTCGGCGGCATCTTCGAGCACTCGCCCTGGATCGCCGAACGCGCCTTCGAGCTGGAGCTTGGTCCCGCCCACGACAGCGCCGGCGGCCTGCACAACGCGCTGTGCCGGGTCTTCCGCTCGGCGAGCGAGGCGGAGCGCCTGTCGGTGCTCACTGCCCATCCGGACCTCGCCGGCAAGCTGGCGCAGGCAAAGCGGCTGACGGCGGAGTCGGCGCATGAGCAGGCTTCGGCAGGCCTCGACGCGCTGACCGACGCCGAGCGCGCCCGCTTCACGGAGCTGAACGCCGCGTACACGAAGACCTTCGGCTTCCCCTTCATCATTGCGGTCAAGGGCCTCGACAAGGCGGCCATCCTGACCGCGTTCGAAAAACGCATCGGCAACGACCGCGTCACGGAATTCGCGACCGCCTGCACCCAGGTGGAGCGCATCGCGTTTCTGCGGCTCCGCGACCTGTTGCCGGCTTGAGGAGGAAAAATTGGCAGGCCCCAGATATGTCGCCACGCATGGCGGCCATCCCGAGCAAACCGAACTCCTGACCGGGCGGGCCGTCTTCACCGACGCCTATGCGGTCATCCCGCGGGCGGTGCAGCGCGACATCGTCGCCAGCCTGCTGCCGTTCTGGGAGAAGACGCGCGCCTGGATCCTCGCTCGCCCGCTGTCGGGTTTCGCCGAGACCTTCTCACAATATGTGATGGAGGTCGAACCGGGCGGCGGAAGCGACCGGCCGGAACCCGATCCGCAGGGTCAGGGCGTGCTGTTCCTGATGGAAGGCGAGCTGACGGTTACGGTCGGCGGCCGGCAGCACCGGATGCAGCCGGGCGGCTACGCCTACCTGCCGCCCTCCAGCGGCTGGAGCGCGCGGAATACCGGCGGCACGCGCGCCGCCTTCCACTGGATCCGCAAGCGCTACGTGAAGGTCGAGGGCCTGGATCAGCCTGAACCGCTGTTCCTCAACGAACAGGATCTTACCCCGCACCCGATGCCAGGCACCGAGGGGCGCTGGGCGACGACGCGCTTCGTCGATCCCAACGACCTGCGCCACGACATGCATGTGACGATCGTGACCTTCGAGCCGGGCGGGCTGATCCCGTTCGAGGAGACCCACGTCATGGAGCATGGGCTCTACGTGCTCGAAGGCAAGGCGGTTTACCGGCTGAACAAGGACTGGGTGGAGGTAGAGGCCGGCGACTTCATGTGGCTGCGCGCCTTCTGCCCGCAGGCCTGCTATGCCGGCGGGCCGGGGCGGTTCCGCTACCTGCTCTACAAGGACGTCAACCGGCACGCGGACCTGGGACCGGTCGGAGTGGGGTCGTGATGGCAACGACGTCCCGCACCCGACTTCCGACGGAGGGCGGAGCATGAGCCGCGTCATCACGGCGGTTCCGCTGACCCGCGAGAATTTCGCGCCCTTCGGCGAGGTGATCCAGGTCGGCGATCGCGAGCCGCGGCCGATCAACGGCGGCAAGGCGCTGCGCTATCACGCGCTCGCCCGGCCCGAGGTGACCGGCCCGGACGGGCACGTGCTGATCTCCACCGTGCGCGGCACGCCCTACGAGTTTCCCCTGAAGCTCACCATGGTCGAGCGTCATCCGCTGGGCAGCCAGGCCTTCGTGCCGATGCAGCCGCGCCCGTTCCTCGTGGTCGTCTGCCACGACGAGGGCGGCAGGCCTGGCGTTCCGCACGCCTTCCTCGCCGGGCCGGGGCAGGGCATAAACTATCCGCGCAACCGCTGGCATGGCGTGTTGACGCCGATCGGCGAGCCGCAGGACTTCCTTATCGTCGATCGGGGCGGCGAAGGCATCAATCTCGAAGAGCATTTCTTCGACGAACCATGGGACATCCGCCTGCCATGAGCGACGTTTCGCTGATCAACCGTCTGCTCGACGTGATCGAGAACGACGTGGTGCCCAAGACGAGAGCCGGCGTCGCGGCCGGCAACAAGCTGTTCGGCGCGGCGATCCTCGAGAAGGCCGATCGGTCGCTGGTGATCGCCGAAACCAACAACGAGATGGAGAACCCCCTCTGGCACGGCGAGGTGCATTGCCTGAAGCGCTTCTACGAGATGCCGAAGGCAGACCGGCCCGACACAAAGGAGTGCCTGTTCCTGGCGACGCACGAGCCCTGTCCGCTCTGCCTGTCTGCGATCACCTGGACCGGCTTCGACAATTTCTACTACCTGTTCAGCCACGAGGATTCGCGGGACAGCTTCGCGATCCCGCACGACCTCAGGATTCTGAAGGAGGTCTTCACCCTCGATCCCGGCGGCTACCGGACCGAGAACGCCTACTGGAAAAGCCGATCCATCCGCAAACTCGTGCGCGAGCTGCCGGAAACGGAACGCGGGAGCGCGGAGGCCCGCATCGCAGCGATCGAGAAGATCTATGAGGAACTCTCGGCGGCCTACCAGTCGGGCAAGTCGGACAACGACATCCCCCTGAACTGAGAAGCTCCAGATGGCGCGGGCCAGCCGGGCCGTGCTGTCGTCCCTTGCGGAACGAAATGGGTGCGGTCACCATTCCGGTGCAGAGGGGGCCGCCATGGCATCGCGATCGGGATCGAAGACCGTCATCTACGCCGCGCTCGCCGGCAACCTGCTCATCGCGGCCACGAAATTCGCCGCGGCGTTCTTCACCGGCAGCTCGGCAATGCTGTCGGAGGGCGTGCATTCCCTCGTCGACACCGGCAATGGCGGCCTGCTGCTCTTCGGTCTGCATCGAGCCGCGCGGCCGGCGGACCAGACCCATCCCTACGGCCATGGCCGCGAGCTCTATTTCTGGAGCTTCATCGTCGCCCTTCTCGTCTTCGCACTGGGTGCCGGCGTGTCGTTCTACGAGGGGGTAATCCACATCCTCGACCCCGAGCCGATCCGCGACGTGACGGTCACCTATGTCGTGCTCGGCCTGTCCATGCTGTTCGAGGGCGGGTCATGGCTCGTGGCGTTGAAGGAGTTCAGGACCACCAAGGGCAAGCCGGGCTATTTCGAAGCGGTGCGGGTGAGCAAGGACCCCAGCGTCTTCACGATATTGTTCGAAGACACGGCGGCACTGCTTGGCCTGTTCGTTGCTCTGGTGGGCATCGTTGCCTCGCAGATATTCGACATACCGGAACTGGACGGCGCGGCATCCATCGGGATCGCGCTTATCCTCGGCACGACGGCAGCGCTGCTCGCCCGTGAAAGCAAGGGCCTGCTGATCGGCGAGGCGGCCGCGCCCGATACGCAGCAGCGCCTGCTCGACCTTGCCCGGGCCGACCCGACCGTGCGCGCCGCCAACGGCATCGTCACCGTCCACCTCGGACCACGGCAGATCGTGGCGGGCATGAGCATCGAGTTCGAGGACGATGCCCGCGCGCCCGACATCGAGGCGTGCGTCATCCGGCTCGAGCAGTCGATGCGCCGGGAGACCCCGGAAGTGGTCGGCCTTTTCGTCAAGCCGCAGACGGCATCTACGTGGCAGGAGCGTCGCGCGGCGCTGGCGGACTGATCAGGAGAGGAACGGCTTCACCTTCATCGTCGCCGGTATGGGCACGCCCATCCGGGTCAGGATCGTCGGCGCGAGCTGGAGCTGATCGAGCAGCGCATCGGGTTCCGGCCCATCGGCCGGGCCGAAATAGTAGAGCGCGACATCCTGCATCTCGTCGTCATGGCCGCCATGGTGGCCCCGCGCCGTCTGGCCATGGTCGGCGGTGACGATCACCTCGCAGCCGGCGTCGAGCCAGCGAGGCAGGAAGCCGGCGAGGAAGGAATCGAGCAGGTAGAGCGCGTTGTCCATTTCGACGACGTCGTGGCCGTAGCGATGGCCCATGGAGTCCACCGTGCAGGTGTGCAGGATGCCGTAATCGATGCCCTTCACCTCGACCAGCCGGGTCAGCGTCGCGAACAGGTCGTAGTCGCTCGGTGTCATCTGGTTGGTGTGGTTGTAGCCGGCCATGGTGTGGAAGCGGCCATGGGTGATCGGGCCTTCCGGTTCGTCATATTCGATGTCGCGGACCGGATCGAACGGATAGCGGTTGAAGAATTCCGACCAGTAGGAATGTGTGACTGCGCCGGTCTTGCCCCCCGCCTTGGTGACTTCCGAGAAGATGTCGGGCTGGCTGACCCGCTTGCGGAACTCGTTGGAGGGAATGCCGTGGACCTGCGGCGACACGCCGGTGTGGATGGAGGCGTAGCAGCAGGCCGAGGTCGACGGCAGTACCGAACGCATGCGCCACTTCCGGGCGTGGCCGGATTGCACCCAGCCTTCGAGATTGCCCATGAAGGGCGCCCAGTTCCGCCAGGGCAGTCCGTCGAGGATGATGAGGAGAAGCTTGCTGCGCAGGGGCATTCGGGAGCCTTGAAGTTCGATGCGGATGTCGCGGCGGGGCGACCCGTTGCTGGGTGGGGTGGGCGGAGCCGTCGGCGAGGTGCCGAGGTCTGCCTGCCGGTTGGAGGAGGTGCAAGCCGGGGGCGGGCCTGACGGTCCCCGGCTCGTTTCGTGCAGCCGATCCGCCGGGACGGCGGATCAGATGTCATTCCAGCGTAGCCTGTCAGGCCAGCCAGCACTCGGTGAGCGCGTAGCCGTCCATCAGTTCGCCCTCGGGATGGCCGCGATAGCCCTGGATCTTCTCGCTTACCGCGTCGATGTAGTCGTTGAAGAACGGCACGATCAGGCCGCCCTCGTCACGCATGATGACCGCGAGGTCCCGGTAGATCGCCCGTCGCTTGTCTTCGTTGAGCTCGCCGCGCGCCGCCATGACCATCTTGTCGAAGTCCGGCCGCTTGAAGCGTGTGTCGTTCCAGTCGGCGTCCGAGAGATAGGCGGTCGAGTACATCTGGTTCTGCGTGGCGCGCCCGCCCCAGTAGGAGAGCGAGAAGGGCTGCTTGTTCCAGACCTCGGACCAGTAGCCGTCGCCGGGCTCGCGCTTGACCTCGATGGTGATGCCGGCCTTGGCAGCGCTCTGCTGGTAGAGCTGTGCGGCATCCACCGCGCCGGGGAAGGCGACTTCCGAGGTGCGCAGGACGATCGGCCCCGAGTGGCCGGACTTCTTGTAGTACTCGGCCGCCTTCTCGGGATCGAACGCCCGCTGTTCGATGTCCGTCGGATGGAGCGGATAGGCTGCGTTGATCGGGTAGTCGTTTCCGATCGTGCCGTAGCCGCGCAGGATCTTGTCCAGCATCTGCTCGCGGTCCATCGCCAACTTCAGCGCCATCCGGAGGTCGTTGTTGTCGAATGGAGGCGTGTCGCAGAACATGTTGAAGGGGTAGAAGCCGCGTCCCGCGACATTCTCGATGCGGATGCCCGGCACCCGCTTCACCAAATCGACGATCTTCGGCTCCACCCGGTTGATCATGTGAACCTGACCGCCCTGCAGCGCGGCAGTGCGGGCGGTGGCGTCGTTGATGACGACGATCTCCACCTGGTCCGCGAAGCCCATGTTCTCGGCGTCCCAGAAATTGGCGAAGCGCTCGCCGCCGCAGCGCACGCCGGGCTCGAACATGGCAACCTTGTAGGGGCCGGCGCTGATGCCGGCATTGGGATCCTCCTTGCCGCCGTTCGGTTGGATGACCAGGTGATAGTCGGCCATCAGGTAGGGGAAGTCGGCGTCGGGATCGGTGAGTTCGACGACGACGTTCTTGCCCTCCGCCTTGATCCTGCTGATCGACTTCAGAATGCCGAGCGCGCCGGATTGCGACTTCGAGTCGGCATGGCGTTCGAGGGTGGCGGCGACGTCCTCGGCGGTCACCGTCTTGCCGTTGTGGAACTCGATGCCGTCCCGGATTTTCATGGTCCAGGTCTTGGCGTCGTCCGAAGCGGTAATCTCCTCGGCGATGCGATTCTGCAGCGAACCGTCGCGCTGGACGCGTACGAGGAACTCGCCCCACTGCTTGCAGAACCCGTAGGGTACCTGGCTGAGATTGAGCGCCGGGTCTAGCACGTTGGTGGACTCGCCGCCCTGCATGCCTGCCTTGAGGAGACCGCCCCTTTGCGGTGCCTGTGCACGGGCCGCTTGGGCGTAGAGTGCGCTCCCCATTGCCGCCGACACGCCGAGGGCTGCCGCCCTGCCGAGGAAGTCGCGCCGGCTGAGCCGATGCCTGCGGACGAGATCGCCAAGATAGTCGAGTTCTGATGCCACCCAATTACCTCCCTGTCTGCTGTGTCACCCTGCCAACATGCGTCGGAGGAATGACGGCTATTTGAAACCAAGACTAGTTGCCGGCACTTTCCATGCGGCGGCCCTTGATGGCCTTCTCCAGCCAGCCGATCTCCATCTCCGGCACGGAGGAGAGCAGCAGGTCGGTGTAGGCATCGAAGGGCGGCGTCAGCACCTGGCTCTTCGGCCCGTAGCGCACGACCTCGCCCCGGTACATGACGGCGATGGAGTCGGCGATCGACTTCACCGTCGCGAGATCGTGGGTGATGAAGAGGTAGGCGACCTCCTCCTCCTTCTGCAGTTCGAGCAGGAGCTTGAGGATGCCGTTCGCCACCAGAGGGTCGAGCGCGGAGGTCACCTCGTCGCAGATGATCAGCTTGGGCTTGGCGGCCAGCGACCGGGCGATGCAGACGCGTTGCTTCTGGCCGCCGGAGAGCTCGGCGGGGTAGCGGTCGATGAAGCCCTTGCCCATCTCGATCTTGTCGAGCAGTTCGGCGACGCGCCGGTCGCGCTCGGCGCCGCGCAGGCCGAAGTAGAACTCCAGCGGCCGGCCGATGATGGTGCCGACCGTCTGGCGCGGGTTCATCGCGACGTCGGCCATCTGGTAGATCATCTGGAGCTGCCGGAGGTCTTCCTTCGGTCGGTCGGCCAGCCGGTTGGCTAGCTTTCGCCCTCCGAAGGTGACGGAGCCCTGCTCCGGCGGCAGCAGGCCGGTGATGGCGCGTGCGAGGGTCGACTTGCCGGAGCCGGACTCGCCGACGACGGCCAGCGTCTGGCCGGGATAGATGTCAACGGAGACGTTCTTCAGAACCTTGACCCTTCCGCCGCCATAGGAGGCGGTGACGTTCTTCACCGACAGGGCCGGGTTGGTGCCCGGCTTCTGCTCCTGGTGCGTGATCTCGTGCACCGAGACCAGCGCATTGGTGTATTCCTGCCGGGGCTCCTTGATGATCTGGCGCGTGCCGCCCCATTCCACCAGACGGCCGTGGCGCAGCACCATGATCTCGTCTGCGACCTGTGCGACCACCGCGAGATCGTGGGTGATGTAGAGCGCCGCCACACCGGTATCGCGGATGGCCTCCTTGATCGCGGCAAGGACGTCGATCTGCGTCGTGACGTCGAGCGCGGTCGTCGGTTCGTCGAAGACGATGAGGTCCGGCTCGGAGCACAGCGCCATCGCCGTCATAACGCGCTGGAGCTGGCCGCCCGACACCTGGTGCGGATAACGGTTGCCGATGGTTTCGGGGTTCGGCAGGCTGAGCTTCCTGAACAGCGCGATGGCGCGTTTTTCCGCTTCGGCCCGGTTGGCGACGCCATGCAGGAGCGAGGCCTCCACCACCTGGTCCATCAGGCGATGGGCCGGATTGAACGAAGCGGCAGCCGATTGCGCCACATAGCAGACCTCGCGGCCGCGCAGCTTGCGCAGGCCTGACTTCCCGCCTTTCAGGATGTCGCGGCCGTTGAGGATCACCTCGCCGCCCGTGATGCGCACGCCGCCGCGCCCATATCCCATCGAGGAAAGGCCGATGGTGGACTTGCCGGCGCCGGATTCGCCGATCAGGCCGAGCACCCTGCCGCGTTTCAGCGACAGGGAGACGTCATGGACCAGCGTGATGTCCCTCGGCGGTTCGCCGGGCGGGTAGACGGTCGCCTCGATCCGCAGGTTGCGGATGTCGAGCAGCAGGTCCGGCTTGTCCTTAACTGTTACCTTGGCCATCAGCCGCGTCCTCCCTTCAGGCTGGTCGTGCGGTTGAGGATCCAGTCGGCGACGAGGTTTACCGAAATGGCCAGCGCGGCGATCGCGGCGGCGGGGATGAGGGCCGCCGGGATGCCGAAGACGATGCCGTCCTTGTTCTCCTTGACCATGCCGCCCCAGTCGGCCTCCGGCGGCTGCACGCCGAGCCCGAGGAAGGAGAGAGCCGACAGGAACAGCACCGCGTAGATGAAGCGCAGGCCAAGCTCGGAAACCAGCGGCGACAAGGCGTTGGGCAGGATCTCGCGGAAGATGATCCAGACCTCGCCCTCGCCGCGCAGCTTTGCCGCCTCCACGAAGTCCATCACGTTGATGTCGACCGCGACCGCCCGCGAGAGCCGGTAGACCCGGGTGGCGTCGAGCAGGCCCATGACCAGGATAAGCGTCACGACGTTCGACGGCAGGACCGAGAGAACGACCAGCGCGAAGATCAGCGTCGGGATCGCCATCATCAGGTCGACGAAGCGCGACGTCAGCGTGTCGAACCAGCCCCCGATCACGGCGGCGGCAAAGCCCAGCACCGAGCCGAGGATGAAGGACAGCGCGGTGGCCAGCACGGCGATGAAGATGGTGGTGCGCGCGCCGTAGATCATGCGCGAGAGCAGGTCGCGGCCGAGATTGTCGGTGCCCAGCAGGAAGGTGGAGGACGGCGGCTCCCACACAGAGCCGACGATCTCACCCAGCCCGTAAGGGGCAATCCATGGCGCGAAGATCGCTGCGATGAGGAACAGCGAGGTGAGGATGAGGCCGATCAGGGCGCCGAGGGGGATCTTCCGGATGTCCAGCATCACGCGCCCCTCACTTCGGATGTCGCAGGCGCGGATTGGCGAGGATCGCCGCTATGTCCGCGATGATGTTGAGGCCGATGTAGACGGCGGCGAAGATCAGGCCGACTGCCTGTACTACCGGCACGTCGCGCTTGGAGACGTGGTCGACCAGGTACTGCCCCATGCCCGGATAGACGAAGATCACCTCGACCACGACCACGCCGACGATCAGGAAGGCAAGGTTGAGCATCACGACGTTGACGATCGGCGCGATCGCATTCGGAAAGGCGTGCTTGCGGATGATGTCGAACGGCCTCAGGCCCTTCAGCTCGGCGGTCTCGATATAGGGGGACTGCATGACGTTCAGGATTGCGGCGCGCGTCATGCGCATCATGTGTGCCAGAACGACCAGCGTCAGGGCTGCAGCCGGCAGGGCGATCGCCTGCATGCGATCCAGGAAGGGCATCCCGTCATAGACGGTCGAGATGCCAGGGAAGATCTGCCACTTCACCGCGAAGAAGAACACCAGCAGGTAGCCGATGAAGAACTCCGGCAACGAGGTCGAGGCCAGCGCGAGACCGGAGATCAGCTTGTCGACGAATCCGTTGCGGTAGCGCACGGCCAGGAGGCCGAGAATGACCGCCAGAGGCACCGAGACGATTGCGGCCCAGAAGGCAAGGAACAGCGTGTTCCAGAGGCGGCCGCCGATCGACGTGGCGATGTCCTGACCGGAAGAGAGGGCCGTGCCGAGGTCGCCGGTGAGCACGCCGCCGAGCCAGCGGAAATAGCGGACATAGGCCGGGTCGTTGAGGCCGAGCTCCTCCCGCAGGTTGGCGAGCGCCTGCGGCGTCGCGGACTGGCCGAGGATGGATTGGGCAACGTCGCCAGGCAGGATCTGCGTGCCGACAAAGATGAGGACCGAGACGGCCAAAAGCAGGAGGACACCCAGCGCAATGCGCTGGGCGATAAGCTTCACGATGGGTGACGACATCTTTGCAAGGTCGCTCTCAGGCTGAGAGCCAGCACTTGGCAAGGGCGTAGCCGTTCATGACCTCCTGGTGCGGATCGTCGATCCAACCCTCGACATTCGGGCCCGTGGCGTCGATGAACTGGTTGAAGAACGGCAGGATGAGGCCGCCCTCGTCGCGCACGAGCATCGCCATGTCGCGGTACATCTGCTTGCGCTTGTTCTCGTCCAGTTCGGCGCGCGCTGCCAGGACCAGCTTGTCGAAGTCGGGGCGCATGAAGCGGGTGTCGTTCCAGTCCGCGGTGGAGATGTAGGCGGTGGAATACATCTGGTCCTGCGTGGAGCGGCCGCCCCAGTAGGAGGCGCAGAAAGGCTGCTTGTTCCAGACCTCGGACCAGTAGCCGTCTCCGGGCTCGCGCTTGATCTCGAGTGTTATGCCGGCCTTGGCGGCCTGTTGCTGGAAGAGCTGGGAGGCGTCCACCGCACCGGGGAAGGCGACGTCAGACGTGCGCAGCAGGATCGGGCCGTCGTGGCCGGACTTCTGGTAGTGGAACTTCGCCTTGTCCGGATCGTAGGTGCGCTGCTCGATGTCGTCCGGGAACAGCGGATAGGACGCGTTTATCGGGAAGTCGTTGCCGATCGAGCCGTAGCCGCGCAGGATCTTGTCCAGCATCTCCTCGCGGTCGATGGCGAGCTTCAGCGCCGTGCGCAGGTCATTGTTGTCGAACGGCGCGGTGTTGCAGTGCATGATGAAGACGTAGTGACCCGGGCCGGCATGGTTGCGGATGGTCACGCCGGGCACGCGCTTGATGAGGTCGACGATCTTCGGCTCGACGCGGTTGATGACGTGGACCTGACCGCCCTGCAGCGCGGCGGTGCGGGCCGTGGCGTCGTTGATGACGATGATCTCGACCTGGTCGGCGAAGCCCATCTTGTCTGGCTGCCAGTAGTTGGCGAAACGCTCGCCGCCGTGGCGCACGCCCGGCTCGTTGACGGCGATCTTGTAGGGACCGGCCGAGATGCCTGCATCGGGCGCGTCCTTGCCGCCGTTCGGCTGGACGATGATGTGATAGTCGGAAAGCAGGTACGGCAGGTCGGCGTTCGGCTCCTTCAGCGTGAGGATGACTTCCTTGCCGCTGGCCTTGATCGATTCGATGCCCTTCATGTAGCCAAGCGCGCCGGACTTCGACTTTTCGTCCGAGTGACGCTCCAGCGTGGCGGCGACGTCCTCGGCGGTGACGGTCTTGCCGTTGTGGAATTCGATGCCGTCGCGGATCTTCAGCGTCCAGGTCTTGGCGTCCGGCGATGAGCCGATCTCCTCGGCGATGCGGTATTCGAGCGCGCCCTCCGGCGACAGCTCGACGATCATCTCCCCCCACATCTTGCCGAAGGAGAATGGAACCTGCGTCATGAACAGAGCGGGATCGAGCGAGTTGGTGGATTCACCGCCTACCAGGCCGGCCTTCAGCGTGCCGCCCCTGACCGGCCCTGCGGCGCGCACGGCGCCGGTCAGAAGCGTGTTGGCGAAAGCCGCCGAAACGCCGAGGGCCGAGGCGCGGCCGAGGAAATCACGCCGGCTGAGTTTCCCGAGGGCGACCCGCCGGCTCAAATAGTTCAGTTCATCTGACATTGCGGTGTTCCTCACTCTGTTTATCGCCGTCTTCGGCTTTTGTTATGATTGGCAGGAATATTGACGGGAGAGTCAGTTTCAGCACGCGCGATTTGCGACATGCCGTGGCGTAAATGGCGCCGCCCATGTGGACCAACGCCGCCGGCGTTCGCTGCAGCTCCTCCCTCATGATCGAAGACTACGCTTTCGGCATTTAACGTTGAAGTATCTATTTGGCGAATGTCGCTCAGATCGGAGACATGGAGCATGCACCGGCCACTCGATCCTGCGCCGCGCAGCTATGCTTCGGCAGCAACGCTGCTGAAACGGTCGGCGCGCGGCCCCGCGAGTGCGCCGGCTGTCACCTCGGCCGCGGAGATCGAAGGGTGGCTGCTGGGCGAGGCGCTGCACTGCGTCGACCAGCTCGACCTCTTCGAGCAGTTCGTGTGGCGACTCGTTGCTGCCGGACTGCCGCTGGACCGCGCCAGCCTGCATGTCGGAACGCTCCACCCGCAGCTCTACGGCTTCGCTTGGAATTGGAACGTCGCCGACGGCCTCTGCGACGAGGTGAAGGTCGGCGCAGCGGTGCTGACGGGCAGCGCCTTCCTCAAGAGCCCGCTGGCGGAAGTGTTGCGCGATGGAAGGATGCTCAGCCTCGATCCGCGCGATGACGAAACGGCGCAACGCTATCCGATAATGGCCGATCTGCGGGCACTCGATATCTCGCAATATCTCGTGCTGCCGCTCGGCGGCGCCGGCTACCACAATGTCGCGACCGTCGCGACGCGCCGGCCCGACGGCTTTGCCGGGGCGGAATTCGCAACCATCCAGCGACTGCTTACGGTGTTCGCGCTGCATGTGGAGCGGCACATCGCGCTGCAAATCTCCGCCAACGTCCTCGACACCTATCTCGGTGGGGCGGCGGGACGGCAGGTGTTGGAGGGCTCGATCCGACGCGGCACCGGGACACGCATCGAGGCGGTCATCTGGTCGTCCGACCTGCGCGGCTTCACCGATCGCGCCGAGCGCCTGGCGCCCGAGCAGATGATCGCCGTCCTCAATGCCTATTTCGACGCGATGGCAGGCGCGGTGGTCGCGGGCGGCGGCGAGGTGCTGAAGTTCATTGGGGACGGGCTTCTGGCCGTTTTCCCGCTCGACGGTGACTACGGGGGAAAGACGGCGGCGGATGCCGCGCTCGCGGCAGCGGAAGCTTCGGAACAGGCGGTGGCCGCCCTCAATGCCGCGCCGCCGCCCGACCTCGCGGCCATTGGCGGCTGGGCGCCGCTGCGTTCGGGCATCGGCCTGCACGAAGGCGCGGTGTTCTTCGGCAATGTCGGCGCGCCGGAACGGCTCGACTTCACCGTGATCGGCAAGGCGGTCAATGCCGCCAGCCGCATCGAGGGGCTTTGCAAGAAGCTCGGCCGCTCGATCCTGGTCAGCGGCCCGGTCGCCGCGGCGAGCACGCGCGCCCTGGAGAGCCTGGGACGTCATGACCTGCGCGGCGTGGCCGAGCCCGTCGAGATCTTCGCGCTGGCGGGCTGACGGCAGCGGTCAGATGTGGTCGCGCGGAATGGCCTCGTTGAAGTTGCGCTCGAACACCAGCTGGTCGCCCTCGTAGGCTTCGATTCGTCCCGACAGGTAGAACGTCGTCGCGTCGGAGCGCATGGCGGAAAAGGTCTCGGTGCGCACCGACCAGTCGTCGCGCGACAGCGTGGCGGTCCAGTGGGTGACGCCACGCGCCGACAGCGGATCGGCGGGGTCGATGGTCCACCGCTCCCGCGCGACGCCGCCATTGATCAGCCCATGATCAGCGTCGCGTATCTCTCCAAAGTCGTCGACGATGGAGAGCGTCACCGTGCCCTTCTCGGGGTCCCGCTCGACGGTGCGGCTGTTCGACGATTCGCGGATTGTCTGGGTGTTCCACGGTCGTGCCCCCTCCGGCTCGGGGAAAGTCACCTCGTCGTCGCTTCCGGCCGGGCGCTCCGGCAGGGCGAGCGCGCCGCCGGACAGGGTGAGCGTGACGGGTTCCGGGGACGGCCACACCAGCGGCCAGTAGGCCGAGGAAATGGCGAGCCGCAGCCGGTGTCCTGCCGGCACCTGGTAGGCGATGTCGTCGAGCTGGACGCGGACCTTCATGATCTCGCCCGGCACGATAGCCGCGGCCCTGTCATGGCCGTTGCGGTGGCAGAGGTTCAGGACGCCGTAGGTGATGCGCGTGGAGGCCCCATCCGGATGGACGTCGCACAGCCGCACGGCCACCATCGCGACCGGCCGGTCCGCAGACAGCGACAGCGCGACCACCGGCGCGCCCACGATGTCGATGGAGGATGCGAGCGGCGCGGTGTCGAAGCAGACCGACTTGCCGTCGTCGGCGCGCTGGTCGCCGGGCAGTTCCGGTCCGAGCCAGATGGCGCAATATTCGCCGCCGTCCATGCCGCAATCCTGTGGCGATGCGACGGTCGTGGGCGACAGCTTCGCGACGCCCTCGGCCAGAACGCCGTCGTCGGCCAGCGAGAAGCGGCGCATGCCGATGCCGGGCGAGGGCCATTCGTACTCGGCGATCCAGCGGCCGGATCGTTCCTCGTACCAGTCGCGCGGGGGGGCGGACTCCATCAGGTAGAGCCGCATCGCCGGATCGTTCTCGACGCCCGTATCCTTGTCCTTCAGCCAGCGGTCCCACCAGCGCAGGGCTTCCTGCAGGAAGCCGATGGCGGGCTTCGGCACGGCGAAATGCGGGTACTTGTGGATCCACGGGCCGACGATGCCCTTAACCGGCGCCTCGATCCCCTGTACAAGGCGCGACACGGCGTTCTTGTAGGCGTCGCCCCAGCCGCCGACGGCGAGCGTGGCGGCCCTGATCGCCGAATAGTCCTCGCACACCGAGCCGCGCCGCCAGTAGGCGTCGCGCTGCTGATGGGCGAGCCAGACGGCGGGCAGGAAGGGCTCGTTCTCCAGGCGCTCCAGCCACATCGCCTTCCAGTTGTCGCCGACGATTGCCGGGTCAGGCGGCCGCGACGAATAGCAGAGCATGGTGGATCCCCAGCCGAGATTCTCGTTGAGGAGCAGGCCGCCCTTGTAGTGGATGTCGTCGGCGTAGCGGTCGTCGGTCGAGCAGAGCGTGATGATGGCCTTGAGCGCCGGCGGCTGCTTCGCGGCGACCTGGAGCGAATTGAAGCCGCCCCACGAGATGCCCATCATGCCGACACGGCCGTTGCACCAGGGCTGGGCCGCCGCCCACTCGATCACCGCCACCGCGTCGGCCAGTTCCTGCTCGGTGTACTCGTCCTCCATCAGGCCTTCGGAATCGCCGTTGCCGCGCATGTCGACGCGGATGCAGGCGTAGCCGTGGCCGGCAAAGTAGGGGTGGGTGAGATGATCGCGCGCCGTCGTCCCGTCACGCTTGCGGTAGGGGAGGTGCTCGAGGATGGCCGGGACCGGATCCTTCTCGGCATCCTGCGGCAGCCAGATGCGCGCAGACAGCACGCAGCCGTCCGGCATCTCGATGGCGACGTCAGGGTTTTCGACGATGGTGCGGGGAAACTGCGTGACGGTCTTCATGTGCCCTCGTTCGCTCGCAGACGCCATGAGGCACTCACGTGCGGCGATTTGCAAGGCCGTTCAGACGCCCGCCGGTCGGCTCACCAGATCCAGCCGCCTCGGCCGAGAACAGCGAGGCCCTCGAGAATACGGGCAAAGCTTGCGCGAGCTCGGCCGACGGTGTGGCGTGCGCGGAGATAGCCGTGAACCAGGCCCGGTTCCTCGTGCCACCACGCCTTGCCCCCGGCAGCCAGGATGCGATCTCGATAGAACTCGCCGTCGGAGGAGAGGGGATCGCATTGCGCAGTGATCACCACGGTTGGCGGCAGGCGGGAGAAGTCCTTGTCCGCCAGCGGGTAGAGCGTGGAAAGATCGGCCGGCAGGACGCCCCCGGTGCGGACGTCGCTGTAGAACTCCAGGTCGCGGACGGTGAGCATTGGCGCATTGGCGTGTTCGACATAGGACCGGCCGACCATGTCGCCGCCAAGTCCGGGGTAGATCAGAGTCTGGCCGATGGGCGCGCGGGGGTGGCCGCGCGTGGCATGACTGACCGCGGCCGCCAGATTGCCGCCGGCCGAATCGCCGGCGAGAAGGATGTTCCGCTCCGAGGTCGAAGCCGCCCATTCGAACGCGGCAAGCGCGTCGTCGAAGGCGGCTGGATGGAGGTGTTCGGGCGCGAGGCGATAGTCGACCGAGACAACGTCGAAACCGGTCCCGGCGCACAGGTCGGAGCAGACGTCGTCATGGCTTTCCAGCCCGCCGAGGATGAAGCCGCCGCCGTGGAAATAAAGGATCACCGCCTCCGAGGAGGCACCCGCCTTCCTGTAGATCCGGATCGGAATGGAGCGGTCGGGCAGCCGGATCGCCGTGGTCTCGGTCGTGACGCCCTGCGGGTGGCCGGCATGAAAGCCACGGCACATGTCGTCGTAGATGGCGCGTTGCTGGGGGATGCTGAAGTCCACCGTGTCGGCCGGATAAAAGGAGAGCGTCCGCTCGATGAAGGCCCAGGTCTCGGCGTCGATCAAGGCGGCGTAGTCGGTCATGGGCACCTTCGCTCAGGGGCTTCGCGGCGCCGCTTTGGAAGACGCGGCGCCCGGTTCGTGCTGACCGACAGCCTGTCCGGTCGAAGGCCCGGCTGCAAGTCCTCACGCCACCACGACGATTGGCACCTTCCCCTTGTCCTTCACCCGTTCGTAGAGGTCGATGACGTCCTGGTTGATCATCCGCACGCAGCCGGAGGAGGCCGCCTTGCCGATCGAGCGCCATTCCGGCGTCCCGTGCACCCGGTAGAGGGTATCGACACCATCCTTGTAGATGTAGAGCGCCCGCGCACCGAGGGGGTTCGTCGGGCCACCCGGCTGGCCGCCACGGTACTTCTCCAGTTCCGGCCGGCGGGCGATCATTTCGGATGGGGGTGTCCAGGTCGGCCACTTGCGCATGTGATCCACCACTGCGCGCCCCGACCAGGAAAAGCCTTCCTTGCCGATCGAGACGCCGTAGCGCAGCGCGTCGCCGTTCTCCTGTACGAGGTAGAGGTGGCGCTCGCGAAGGTGCACGACGATGGTGCCGGGCTGTTCCCCCGTCGGATCGACGACGACGCGGCGCAGGTGCTTCGGCTTGAGCTGGCCGGCGGGCACTGCCGGAACCGCGAAGCCGTTGTCGGTGAGAGACCCGTACATCACCTCGGGACGAGCTGGTAGCCCGTAGCTGTCCGCATCCGGCGGGATTGCGGCGGTCGTGACAGGCTCGGGTGCAGGCGGAGACGACGGCTGGACGACCTGCTGGGGGGCTGGCCGTGGTTGCGAATTTCCCGGCAGGCCGATGTCGATGGTGCGCGAACAACCGCCCAGCGCCAGCAGTCCGATACCGCCGAGCGAGGTCAGAGCCATCCGGCGGGAAACCTCGCCCGGTTCGGCTGCTCGAGTGGCGGTCGCGGGACCAGGGGCGAGACGGGAACTGGACACTGGCGGGTACTCGTGACGACAAGCGGGAGCGGCAGGTCTACCTCACCGCTTGTGTCGAATCTTCATCATTCGTGGTTAGCGATCGGTAAACGCGTTAACCACCTGTAAACACAAGAAGATTTTGTTCCGGCCAACTGTTTCCGGGCGCGCCTGCGGTCGTTCGGCAGGCGTACCACAAGCTGGCCGCCAAACTGTCACAATCTCGTCCGCAGCGGGGCCTAGGGCGACGCCGGAAAGAGGCACGTCATGAGCGAATCGATCAAGAACAATCTCGGCCTTCTGGCCACCCTGTCCCTGGCCATCGCACCGCTTCTGGGAGTGAGCCTGGCGCTCATCGCGCTCATGTCGGCGGGGAGCGTGTGATGGATCGTCGACAGCGACCGGCCGATCTTTCGGTCGCCCGCACCGATGTACCCTTTACAACCGCCAAGTGGCGGGGATTCATCGTCTCCTTCGACGAAAGGAGACATCCATGTCGTTCGAGACCTGGGCGGCCTTCGCCGCAGCCTCGACCGTTCTTCTGATCATACCCGGTCCGACGATCCTTCTCGTCGTCTCCTACGCGCTCGGGCAGGGCTGGCGCACGGCGCTGCCGGTCGCGATCGGTGTCGCCTTGGGTGATTTCACGGCGATGACCCTGTCGATGCTGGGGATCGGCGCGCTGCTGGCCGCGTCGGCCACCGTGTTCACCGCGCTGAAGTGGATCGGTGCGGCCTATCTGGTCTGGCTCGGCATAAAGCTGTTCCGCGCCGGCGGGGAATTGGCCGCCGAGCCCCGTCGCGACGCAGCTTCCTCGATCAAGATGCTGGCGCATGCCTGGCTGGTGACGGCGCTCAACCCGAAGAGCCTCACCTTTTTCGTTGCCTTCCTGCCGCAGTTCCTCAGCCGCGAGGCGGATTTCCTCACCCAGATGATTGTCTTCGAGGCGACGTTCCTGACGCTCGCTTTCGGCAATGCGCTCGGCTATGCGCTTGCGGCGTCGCGGGCCCGCGCAATGGTGCGCAACCCTCGGGCGATCAGGCTGATGAACCGGGCCGGCGGCAGCCTGCTGGTCGGCGCGGGCGTCGCGGCGGTAGCGGTGCGCTCGGCACCCTGAATGAGATTCACAATCCTGGATTGACGACAATGACCCTGCATGATGCCCTTGGTTTCGAACTGACCGGGGCGACGGAAGCGGCGCTGCCGCACTACGAGCGCGCGCTGGCCGAACTGCGCTGCTTCGTCGGCGACCCCGCAAGCTCCATCGATGCCGCGCTGGCCGAAGCGCCCGGTTTCGCCATGGCGCATGCGTTCAAGGGCTGGCTCTACGGACTGTCCACCGAGAAGGCGACGGCGCCGGTGACGGTCGCCTGCGCCGAAGCCGTGGCGCGTTATGCCGGAACCGCGCGGGAAAAGGCGCATGCCGCCGCGCTGGCGCACCAGGCCAGGGGCCGCTGGCACGCGGCCGGGCAGGTGCTTGCCGACCTGACTGCAGAAACCCCGCGCGACGGACTCGCCCTGCAGGCCGGGCACCAGATCGATTTCTTCACCGGCGCCTCGACCCGATTGCGCGACCGGATCGCGCAGGCGCTGCCGGCCTGGTCGCCCGACATGCCCGGCTATCACGCCCTGCTCGGCATGCAGGCTTTCGGCCTGGAGGAATGCGGCGCCTATGCGGAAGCGGAAGCTCTCGGCCGGCGTGCGGTGGAACTGGAAGCGCGCGACGGCTGGGCTCAGCATGCGGTCGCGCATGTGATGGAGATGCAGTGCCGGCAGCAGGACGGCATTGCCTGGATGCGCGGCCGGCAGGCCAACTGGAGCGACGACAGCTTCCTGCAGACCCACAACTGGTGGCATCTCGCGCTCTTCCACTACGAACTCGGTGAGATCGACGAGGTGCTGGCGCTCGTCGACGGGCCGATCGCCGGCACCGGCTCTACCTACGTCCTGAACCTCGATGACGCCGCCGCGATGCTGTGGCGGCTGCATCTCCGCGGTCTCGACCTCGGCAACCGTTGGGCCGTGCTTGCCGAAAAGTGGCGCCCGAAGGCGCGCGACGCCGTCAACGCCTTCAACGACATGCACGCAATGATGGCCTTCGTCAGCGCCGGGCTGGACGATGCCGCCGCGGAGCTTCTGGCGGCGCAGCAGGATGCAATGGGCAGGGAGGACGACAATGCGCAGTTCACGCGCGATGTCGGATATCCTGCGGCGCTCGGCATCCAGGCTTTCGGGCGCGGGCGCTATGAGGAAGCGGTCGCCCTGCTCAAGCCGCTCCCACCCATCGCCTACCGTTTCGGCGGCAGCCATGCGCAGCGGGATGTGATCGAGCTGACCCTCATCGAGGCTGCGATCCGGGCGGGCGACGGCGCGCTCGCGCGCAGGCTGGCGGGCGACCGGCTGGCGAGGCGGCCGACCAGCCCGCTGTCGGCGCTGTTCGACCGTCGCGCCAGGGCGCTGGCGGTAACCTCATCCTAATATTTATTCCGGACAACGAAAAAAATCTGCGCGGAAGCGGCCTCCACCGGTTCCGCACGGCGGATTTTCTGGTATGACCAGTCGTCGCGGTCCCCCGCCGGGGCCGTGAAACGACCGGGCGGCATCGTTTCGCCCGGCGCCCAGGGAGGGAAGGAGCCATGTATCTCGGGATCGACCTCGGCACGTCCGGCGTCAAGCTGCTTCTCATCGACGCGGACCAGAAGGTGGTCGGCACGACCAGCGCTTCCATCGAGGTGTCGCGGCCGCATCCAGGCTGGTCCGAGCAGGATCCCGCCGCGTGGATTTCGGCCACGCGGAGCGCCATCGAGGCGCTGAAGGCGCGCCATGGCCGCGAATTCGCTGCCATTCGCGGGATAGGGCTGTCAGGCCACATGCACGGCGCCACGTTGCTGGACGCAGACGACGGGGTATTGCGGCCCTGCATCCTGTGGAACGACACGCGCAGCCACAAGGAAGCGGCTGAGCTGGACGCCGATCCGCGCTTCCGCAAGATTACCGGCAACATCGTCTTCCCCGGCTTCACCGCGCCGAAGCTGGCCTGGGTTCGGGCCAACGAGCCCGCCGTGTTTGAGCGCGTCCGCAAGGTGCTGCTGCCGAAGGACTATCTGCGGCTCTGGCTGACCGGCACGCACATTTCCGAAATGTCGGACTCGGCCGGCACTGCCTGGCTCGACACGGGCGCGCGCAAGTGGTCCGCCGAGCTTCTCGCCGCGACGCATCTTTCCGAAGACCAGATGCCGGCCCTGGTCGAGGGCACGCAGCCGGGCGGCATCCTGCGCCGGGAGCTTGCGGCGGAATGGGGCCTGGGCGAAGGTATCGTCGTGGCCGGGGGCGCCGGCGACAATGCCGCTTCCGCCTGCGGCATGGGCACGGTGAAGGGCGGCCAGGCCTTCGTTTCGCTCGGGACGTCGGGCGTGTTGTTTGCCGCCAACGATTCCTACCTGCCCAACCCGGAGAGCGCGGTTCACGCCTTCTGTCACGCGCTGCCGGGGACGTGGCACCAGATGGGCGTCATTCTTTCCGCCACGGACTCGCTTAACTGGCTGGCCGGCATCAGCGGCAAGAAAGCAGCCGAACTGACGAATGCGCTCGGGGCCGAGCTTCGCGCACCGAGCGGCGTCACCTTCCTGCCCTATCTCTCCGGCGAGCGGACGCCGCACAACGACGCGGCGATCCGGGGCTCCTTCACCGGTCTCGGGCACGAGTCCGACCTCGCGACATTGACCCAGGCGGTCCTAGAAGGCGTGGCCTTCGCCTTCCGCGACAGCCTGGTCGCGCTCCGGGCGGCGGGGACCAGCATCCAGCGCGCCACTGCGGTCGGAGGCGGCTCGCGTTCGCACTACTGGGTCAAGTCGATCGCCACCGCGCTCGGCATTCCGATCGACATTCCGGCCGACGGCGATTTCGGCGCCGCTTTCGGGGCCGCCCGGCTCGGCCTGATCGCGGCGGAAAATGCCAATCCGCATGATGTGCTGACGGCGCCCGCGACAGCCGAGACCATCGAACCGGTTCGCGCCCTCGCCGGCGCCTATGACGAAGCCTACGCCCGCTACCGGGCGCTCTACCCGGCGATCCGCGACGCCGACCACTAGCCTTCCTGTTCCCACCCCTTCCCACCGAGGGGTGGGGGGTGGGTGCAGCAATCGCTTCCCCATCAAACCGGACGGAGGGAACACATGAGCACCGGCTTCTTCGGCGACATCAAGCCGATCCAGTACGAGGGCCCGGATTCGACCAATCCGCTAGCCTACCGCTTCTATAACAAGGACGAGATCGTTGCCGGCAGGCGGATGGAGGACCACCTGCGCTTCTCCGTCGCCTACTGGCACTCCTTCGCCTGGGAAGGCGGCGATCCGTTCGGCGGCCGCACCTTCGACCGGCCGTGGTTCGGCGACGGCATGGACAAGGCACGGCTGAAGGCCGACGTCGCCTTCGAGATGTTCTCGCTGCTTGGCGCGCCGTTCTACTGCTTCCACGATGCCGACGTGCGGCCCGAGGGCCGCAACTTCGCCGAAAGCCGGGCGCGGCTGGAGGAGATCGTGGACATCTTCGCCGAGAAGCAGGAGAAGACCGGCGTGCGGCTTCTGTGGGGCACGGCGAACCTCTTCTCACACCGCCGCTTCATGTCGGGCGCGGCCACCAATCCCGACCCGGACGTGTTCGCCTATGCGGCGGCGACCGTCAAAGCCTGCATCGACGCGACGAAGAAGCTCGGCGGCGAGAACTACGTGCTGTGGGGCGGCAGAGAGGGCTACGAGACGCTCCTCAACACCGACATGAAGCGCGAGCGCCAGCAGGCCGGCCGCTTCCTGCAGATGGTGGTCGACTACAAGCACAAGATCGGATTCAACGGCACGATCCTGATCGAGCCGAAGCCACAGGAGCCGACCAAGCACCAGTACGACTACGACGTCGCGACCGTGTACGGATTCCTCAAGGATTTCGGGCTGGAGAAGGAGGTCAAGGTCAACATCGAACAGGGCCACGCCATTCTGGCCGGCCACTCCTTCGAGCACGAACTGGCGCTTGCCGGGGCGCTCGGCATCTTCGGCTCGATCGACATGAACCGCAACGACTACCAGTCGGGCTGGGACACCGACCAGTTCCCCAACAACGTGCCCGAGATGGCTCTGGCCTACTACTACGTGCTGCAGGCTGGCGGCTTCACCACCGGCGGCACCAATTTCGACGCCAAGCTGCGGCGCCAGTCGCTCGACCCCGAGGATCTGCTGATTGCCCATATCGGTGGCATGGACTGCTGCGCCCGCGGCCTGAAGGCGGCTGCCAGGATGATCGAGGACAAGGCCCTGTCCGGCCCGCTGGAAGAGCGTTACGCCGGCTGGAACAGCGCCGAGGCGCAGGCCATGCTCTCCGGCAAGCGCACGCTGGAGGAGATTGCCGAGCGCGTGGTGAAGGCGGGCATCGAGCCCGAGCCGCGTTCCGGCCGGCAGGAGCTGCTGGAGAACATCGTCAACCGCTACGTATAGGCGGATCGGGCATGGACGGGGGTGGCTCGGACATGCGGATGCTGTCGCTGGAACGCGACGGCATCCGGCTCCGCTACTCGGAGCATCCGGGCCCCCTGATGCCCGTCGTCCTCATCCATGGCTGGTGCTGCGACCGTAGCTACTTCGCACCGCAGTTCGAGCATTTCGCCCGCCTTGGCCATCGAGTGATCGCCGTCGACCTGCGCGGCCACGGCGAGAGCGACAAGCCGGTGCAGGGCTATCCGATGTCGGCGTTTTCCGAGGACGTTGCCTGGATGGCGGGGCGCCTTGGCATCGGGAAGGCGGTGATGATCGGCCACAGCATGGGTGGCGTCATCGCCTACGACCTCGCCGGACGCTACCCGGACCTCGTCAGCGCCTTCGTGATGATCGATGCGACGATCACGCGCTTCCCCGCCTCGCGTGACGCGATCGCGGGGATCATCCGCCAGCTCGCCCAGCCCGATTATGGCGACGTCATCCGTCGCTATGTCGAGGCGGCACTGCTGCTGCAGACCGACGATCCGGTGCGCAGCGGCGCGATCACCGCCGCGATGGCAGCGGCGAGCCAGCACGTCGCCATCGGCGCCATGGAGGGATTGCGCGACTTCGATCCGCGTCCGCTTGCAGGTTCGATCGCGGCGCCGGCCCTTTACATCGCCGCCAACGAGACGCCGCCGCGCACCGACATGGAGCAGCTCAGGGCCCTTCTGCCCCATCTCGTCTACGGACAGACGGTGGGTTCAGGCCATTTCTGCCAGCTCGAGGTGCCCGATCAGGTCAATGCGATGATTGATCGGTTTCTGGCGCTCCACCTGGATTCAGCGGGAGCGAAAGCCGGATAGAGGCGGTCGAGCGAGCGCCGGGACCGCTGAAAGCTGGGACGAAACCGGATTTCAGTTGGCCGGCCGGTTTTGGATGGCGGTTCCCGAGGTGTCACGGAACGGGCATCTCCCTGCCTTCTGAGTGTCACGTTCCCCGACTATCCTCCCCGACATGGAACCGAATCGTACCCCTTCCGAGCGTTTCGACGTTGATGCGCTGCTCTTCCGTGCGGAGCAGGGGTCGATTGTGGATTGTCTGTTCGATCTGCCCGCCACCGCCCAGGACAGCGCGGATCATTGGCAGGCAGGCATGTCCCGGCGCCTCGAGAAGGTACTCGCCGACCGCATAAGGGCCCGCATTGAGGGCAAGGCGGCCTAGAGCATCTTCGATGAACGCGGAGTCGGTTTGAGGATTCACGCGATCGGCCTTGTCTGATTCCCTGCTGCTGGTGATTTGCCAGGAGGTGATGATGACGAGGAGCCTGAGCGGCGACCTTCGCGGT